>Ga0310696_10000146_pt1 | contig 126559 bp, 112 predicted proteins | sample AusTroGonzalo_MG_4_FD_203885 | JGI IMG/M metagenome (GOLD analysis project Ga0310696, IMG submission 203885) | Bovine rumen microbial communities from tropical cattle in Woodstock, Queensland, Australia - Gonzalo_02 (v2) (version 2) | ecosystem: Host-associated > Mammals > Digestive system >...
CACCCCTCATCCCACCATCCAGCGCATCTACGCCATAACCCTCGCTTTTTATCTCGCTTCGCGAAAAATGGGGGGAAAGAAAAAAATCGTTCGGTTGTTTCTAATCACTATCGGTCGAGCGTAAACTTTTCTTTCTTCGTCAATTACGTCCGAAATAATCGTACCCTTGCGGTTAAGAATTGAATTCGGACATACAGCGAAGGGGAGCGTTATCTGCTCCCCTTCCATTTAATTGTTAGTGGTGTGTACCTGCGGTGGTTAGTCCTTGCGGTGCTTCTCGATGTGGTAGAAGCCCAGCGTGAGGATTTTTAGGATGACTTCGTACAGAACTTTCACCCAGTCTTTCTCTTCGCTTTCAGTTTTCATTTTCGATTGTTATTTTAATGGGTTCATTACTCGCTTGCGACGCAAGCCATTGCGCGGTGAGTTGTTGTTCTATGGCGGCACTCACCAAGATACAACCGCGTGAGTGTTCGGGCTTGGTGCCCCGATGAAATCGAATGCCGCTTCGTCCGGGCACATTGAGCACAAGAGGTAGCATTCGCTTAAATCGCGGTGACCATGTCACGGCTATCGGATAAGTCCCGCAAGGGATGATATAATCATCATTCTCCAGCGTTGCCACTTCCTGTACTCCCATCCGCATAAGTCCGCGTACCGCCTTTCCGTCTTTACTCTTGCGCGTTAGGCGGATGGCTACCATTGTGTTTCTTGAATTTGTACGTGTAATCAATTCCGAACAATGCCCCTGCAAAGGTCGCTACTTCGCCGAAGCCGACCAACAGGCTTTCGTGGATCTCGCCCTGCGGAGTGATGTACACCCCGCAGAACAAGAGCACTAATCCGCCAATCGCCAACACTGCTGCCGTGATTAACTGGATACTAGGTTTCATCTCCTACCTCCTTCCGTTAGTCGCGCGGATGTTGAGCGTCATATTCCAGACCGCAGATGTACCAGTAGTAAGCCTTCATGGTCTTCTTGCCACGCGGATTGTTCCGCTGAGCCAAGAAGTCGATCTGGTCTTGCGTGATCTTCATGAGGTCGCGGCTACGGTTGTAAACCATCTCTGCAATAGCTTGGAATCGCGAACGAGCCCATACAGAGTTCGTGCTGCTCGACTTCACGAAGTTCGACTCGTCGCGCAGATAGATACGGTTACATGAATCGCTCGTGGTCGCAGCCCTGCGGTGCGTCGCCAACAGCATTCGACCATGTTTGTGCGGGGCTTTCTTTCCGCACTTGCACAATGCGCCGGATACATAGTCAATACCGGCTTGCCATGCTACTTTTGCCATAGTTTCAGTTTAGGTTTAATGGTTCAACAATTGGGTTAACTGAGTTTTGCGTACTCCTGTGCGAACATGTATCCGCGCAGCGTGCCGTACTTGCTCTGGTTCTTGAACGCAGCAGCATAGGCGGTCTTTTGCTCTGCCGTCAACGCATTGACAGCCGCAATCGCCTGACGGAACTTCGTCTGACGCGCCAACTCTTGCTCGCTAAACGGTTTGGTGCGAGGATTACAGATTTTACCCGTGTACAGGGTATTACCTTTCTTCGCAAAATACACATCGGAGTGTTCGCAGATCTTGCCGCTATACGACTTGACCATCTCAATAGGAACATACTTTGCCATAGTTGTTTAGGTTTTAATTGGTTAATAATTAGGTTTACTTGTCATTTGGGGTCCCCGCAAATTTTAATTTGTGGGGAGTGCCGAGGCATTGGTCGCCTGTCTATTTAGCGGAGTGGTATAGACCTTTGCGATCCAATTGCCGACAGCACCGGTTAAGCCGACCTTAAGCCGAGGTTAGAAGCTTTGTCCGCATCTCTTTTTCAAACGACGGTGCAAAGATATAACAAAAAGCGGAGACGTGCAAATTTTCGTCTCCGCCGATGACCAAAATGGTCGTTTATACGATGAACGTCGCAAAATGCGCGAATGTGATCTTCACTCGGTCATTGAGTGCGTACTGAATTAGACTTGTTGCGTCCTCTGTCTTGAGCCACCCTTTGTTAGTCTCCCGTTTGCGGTAATGCTTCTTCTGCCGCCAACCATACAACAACGTCTCCCATTCCTTGGACGTATATGCCGTATTCTTGTACTGCTCAATCCCGTCTTTGATGTGCGCTAACGGAATCTTATTTTCTTGTTTCATTTTTCATCTTTCTTGAAATTAAGAGGTTTAACATCCGTCAATTGGAATGCCTCGGCGGCTTGAACGGTATATATGCCGTAGCGGTTGTAGTACTTCGCACTAACCATTTTGAAATTCGCCATCATACTTTTGATGTGCTCGGTGCCGTTCCAATTAAAGGGCATCGGCACGCAATCTTTGATAGCGTAGTACGGATGATCTTTGATAGCCACACCGCGCAATTTCTGCTCCCACAGCGTGACCCAAATCTGCCGTTGCCGTTGGAGTGGGATAGCGTTCCATTGCTCCTCGGCGGGTCGTATCATTCGCTCGTTTTGCGGTGCGATGTACGGTTTGAGCAAATCAAGCATAACCGCCCAACTTCTACGCTTCCTTAAAATGTCGTCTAAAGCTTCCATAATTTTGAAAAATAGTGAGGGAGACTACAGAGGGAGTTAATACTATGCAGAGAGTCTCCCTACTACGAATTTTCTTTTTTCTTTTTGCTTCTTTTTCTTTTGTCTTTTACTCAACGACCTTGACCGTCAACTTTACCTCGTCCGGCTCTTTGTCGGGATAAAGTTCCACGAACGTCTTTACATATCCTGCCATCACAGCGGTGCGCGCCTTGACCAGATTTTGCTCTTTGACTTTCTCCTTGGCATTCTCGCGCCATTTTACCGCTTGTTCCTGTTGGTACTTGTGGTAATCGGCAAAGTCGAAAATCTCGGTGCGCTGGAGTTGGAACTTACCAACGCCTTCCACCTCAAACTCGCCTTTTTCCAAACCTTTTTCGGCGAGAATGGCAACGGCTTCTTCCGTAGCCTTACCGCTGATTTCGTCAATACGTGCCTTAATGGCTTTTTCTTGATTGCGCAACTCACGCAACTCTTTCAAATTCGTTGTGTTCATATTATTCTCCGGCGTAAACGTCACCGGCTACGTTGTACATGTTAAACAATTGGAGTAATTCTTCAGAAGACATATTCTTCGGGTCTTTGCTCGGATCATTGTCCTGCCGCGCCACCATTCGCCTTGCCCGCAGTATCACTGCGCGCTTGCGGTTCTCTTCCGGTGTCACCCATTGCAGGTTTTCTGCCCGCCAATCATAGATGTTACCATTGATGTGGTCGCACTCGCAACCGGCAGGTCTCGGACCAATCCAAGTCAGTGCCATGACCGTGTGACACATGACGTTTCCATACTGCCGCACAGAAGGATAGCGCGTGTGACACAGCCGTGTGTCTCGTGGAGGACGTTGGTTCACGATGATCCGTCGGAATCGCCACTCTCCACGTATCATCCGACGCGAGAAGAACGCACCGTCCCGACTGCAATAGAGAGGTTTTCCGTCTGTTTTCTCTAACGGACACAGCCGCACTTCCGTACCGTCCTCTGTCCGTCCCCATTCCGGGAATTTGTTTTTTGTTGCCATTTTAATAATGATTTGATAGTTACTAAAATGGCTGGCGCCAGCCGTTAGCTGTTGGAAATCCGGTGCAAAAGTACTGCTTTTCAAATAGAAAGTTGAGGAAATTTTCCACAAACTGATTATGGAGGAATAAAATGTTCGTAATTGTATTGTGTTTTCCGGTCAATGCCGCAGATATCGGCGGTCTTTTTCTTCATTCCGTAATACTGAATGGCGTTCAGATGATCACAAACGGCACTGCACAAATCTCTGTTTAATTGCGGTAAGTCGCATAATACATTTGCTGCACAATCCCGGTGCTCGGTTCTGAACTGCGCCAGCCGCTTAACAGCATACTCACGCAGTTCTTCATTTAGGTCAAGGCTCACCTTAACCGTACTTTCTTTACTCATACAAACGAGTGTTAAAAGGTTAAACAAAAAAAGCCAGCACGGGGCTGGCTATGGTCACAAAAAAACGCAACCCCTGTTCGGGGCTGCGTCATCGCAGAATCTTTGCCATTACCGGCAAACTATATCCGTTATATGAACACTTCGGATACCGGACGAATCTTTATTTCGTATCCCTCATGTACCGTATCTTCATACGTGTGATCTGTCAGCAAAAGCAGGTCCTTGCACCCTGTCATTTGCGCAGCAAGAGCCAAGCCCTTCAACTCGCGCTTGCGGGTTTTCTCCGCAGAAATATCGTACGACACTTGTATTGCACGGAGCACGTGATTGTCTTGGCACAAGAGGAAATCACACTCACCGCTACGCTCTTTAAGGTAGCATATATCCCATCCGTTCAGTCTGCATTGGCGGAGCAACTGAATGAGCACGATGGTCTCCAACCGCCATCCTAAGTTCTCTGGCGAAAATGCGTTGTCGCGCATATTCATCATCGCCACATCCACCGCATATAGCTTCTCCTGCACAACACGTAACTTGCTCTTTGTGGCATATTTGGTGACACCGATAAGCATATATGCCTGTTTGAGGTAGTCGATATAGTTCTTTGTGGTGTGCTCTGATTTGAAATGAAACAGATCGCTCAACTCGGTAGCCACTACAATAGATGGCGAAATATTGAGCAGATGATGTGCCATTTGCTCAAAAGCTGCCTTGAAAACGATCTTGTAACGCTGCTCTATGTCGCGTTTGAGGATGTTATCCACCAATGTGTTGACGTACCGCTTCTTGTCTTCAACCACCAACAATTCAGGGAATCCACCTTGCTGCATGTACTCATCGAAAGCAGCTCTGCGAAAAGCTACAGCTTTGGTGGTCTTCTTCTCCGTATCCACGCCTTTCATCTGGCAGAACTCCTTGAATGAGAACGGGTAGAGTGCTATCTCTTTGTTACGTCCGGTCAAATGCGTAGCCAGTTCACCGCTTAATAATTTGGCATTGGAACCTGTTATGATGACGTGCATCTTCTGGCGCAGCAATCGGTTGACGAACAAATGCCAACCTGTCACGTCCTGTATCTCGTCAAGGAAGAGGTACTGAAAATCGCCGTATATCTTGTACAGCACTTCCAGCACGTCATTCAGTTGCTCTGCTTGTAACCCTTTCAGACGCTCATCGTCGAAATCCGCGTAGGCGAAAGGCACACCTCTACGCTGCAATGCCTGATAGCACATAGTGGATTTGCCGCTACGTCGCACACCTATCACCACTTGCGCTTGCGGGCTGTTGATTTCCACAAGTGCTTCTTCCGGTCGATGGCACAATGTCTCTTGTGCGCGTGCCTCCAACTCCTCTTTCTGCTCTGAGAGGATAACCTCTAATGTCCTGGTATCTATCATAGTTTATCCGTTTTGCGCTGCAAAGGTACTACTTTTTTCCCAATTATGCAATAGTTGGTACTACTTCTTTACTCTCAAAACGCAATATTTTGCAATTTTCCTTATTTTAGAACGCGATATTTTACAACTTTTAAGAATGTAGAACGCGATATTTTACAACTTTGCTTTGTCAATTATCACGACATCTGATGTCGGTTCTTCGTCCTTTTTCTGCAATTCTATGCAGATTAAAACCCAATTTCCCTCTATTTTGTAATAAAAATAGAGATATTTCGTAGAAACCTGTCTGTAAATTTGTCCATGTCAAAAATTATTCGTACCTTTGCAGTCGCAAAGGTGTTGGCAACAGCCCTTTGCATGGCAGTCCCACGCAAGGGTGTCTGCGCAGATACGCGAGGGTGGGATTGCAGACATATTAATGGCGTTTGCTAACGCTTGTTTTCGACTGATAGAAACCTGAGAAATTTCAAAAACAGTCAGATGATTTCAAAACAAGTACTAGTAGATGCTCATGGGGTGTATATTTTCACGCCCGCGTATACCCAATAGGTATGCGTGTGTGCCTATATACACGGCGTGGGTTTCTGCATTGCTTATTTGAATCATCGGGTTTTCTCAGGACCTCTATCAGCAGATAAGCAATAAAAGGAATCCGCGTTTTTGTTGTATATGAGTACAAACCCACAAATAACAGTCACATCTCCCCTCCTGCCTGACTTACAGGAATTTTCCTCCTATCTTCAGCAGATATGGGATAACCGTTGGATCACCAATAACGGTTCTTTCCACCAGCAATTAGAACAGGCACTGGCAGAATATCTTGGGGTGGAATATCTTTCATTGTTTACAAACGGCACTCTACCATTGATTACTGCTTTGCAAGCATTGGGCTTAACCAAAGGAGAAGTCATCACTACTCCATATTCATTTGTCGCGACCACACATAGTATTTGGTGGAATGGCCTAACCCCTGTATTCGTTGATGTAGAACCAACAACCGGCAATATTGACCCGAGCAAAATCGAAGCTGCTATAACTCCTTATACGGTTGCAATCATGCCGGTGCATGTTTATGGTCAGCCTTGCGATGGCGAGCGTATAGATGCCATTGCCAAAAAGCATAATCTCAAAGTCATCTACGATGCAGCTCACGCGTTCGGAGTTCGTAAAGACGGACAATCCATTCTCAATTGGGGCGACATCAGCACATTGAGTTTCCATGCCACCAAAGTCTATGGCACAATAGAAGGTGGCGCGCTTATTTGCCATAGCTCAGAAATGAAATATCAAATCGACAATCTCAAGAACTTTGGTTTCCGAGGCGAAACAACGATTGTCGCTCCAGGTATCAACGGCAAGATGGATGAAGTCCGTGCGGCTTTCGGCCTCCTTAATCTAAAGCAGGTGGATGCTGCGATTGATGCGCGTCAAGAGGTTGCAGACCAATATCGCAAAGTGATAGATGGCATAGAAGGGCTGACATATTTGCCGGAGTTCCCCAATATCCGCTATAACTACGGCTACTTCCCGATCTTTGTGGATGAAGATAAATATGGCATGAGCAGAGATGCGCTATATGATAAACTCAAATCGCAAGGTATTTTAGGACGTCGGTATTTCTATCCGCTCATTAGCACGCTGAATCCGTATAGAGAATACCCGTCTGCCATATCCAGCAATCTTCCGGTTGCAACGAAAATGGCAGATCAAGTATTATGTCTGCCGATGCATCACTCATTGAGTAAAGATGATGTTAAACGAGTGATTGAAAACATAATCAAATAGTTATGAGTTCTTTTTATTCAGAAATAGAATTATCAGAATTGGGACTTAAATCCTTTGGGACAAATGTGCTTATAAGTAAGAAGTGTAGCCTTTATGCTCCACAACTAATCTCTTTAGGGAACAATGTCCGTATTGATGATTTTTGTATCTTAAGCGGAAATGTTACTTTAGGGAATAACGTACACATTTCTGCATATAGCGCGTTGTATGGATCTAATGGGATAGAATTCAAAGACCATAGCGGTTGTTCTGCTCGTACAACTATCTATTCCGCAATGGATGATTTTTCTGGTGATTATTTAATTGGTCCCATGAACCCCATAGGAACAACAAATGTAAAAGGAGGTAAAGTTACAATCGGCAAATATGTACAATTAGGAGCACATTGCTTGGTATTTCCAAATGTAACAATAAATGAAGGATCTGTCGTAGGAGCCTTGTCTCTAGTAACAAAAGATATTCCCAATTGGTCAATATATGTTGGTATACCAGCGAGAAAACTTAGAGATAGGAAAAAGGGATTGTTGGATTTAATAAATGAGAAATAATGAAAGAGCCTTTAGTTAGTATATGTTGTATTTCGTACAATCATGAACCATATATCAAAGATGCATTGGAAGGTTTTCTTTTACAGAAAACAACGTTCCCATTTGAGATAGTAATAAGCGATGATTGTAGCAAAGATGGTACACATGCCATAATCAAAGATTATGTTCGTAAATACCCCGATTTATTCCGAGACATAAGTCCGGAACACAATTTAGGTTTGTTTGAGAATTTTACGTATGTACAAGAACAAGCAAGGGGAAAGTATATTGCTCTATGTGAGGGTGACGATTTTTGGATTGACCCATATAAATTGCAGAAACAGATAGAGATTTTAGATAAGGATCCTTCGCTTATCGCGTGTTGCACAGATTGTATTAATGTTGATAAAGAGGGAAAAACAATTATCCCAAGTAAATCTTCATATACAAATAAAGAGAAAACCGATAAGCGTTATTCTTTGCGAGATTTCTTTAGAGAAAACTCTCAATATCCAACTTTAACTGTTGTATATAGAAATTCGCATAAAGAAGAACTATTTTCAAGATTGAGACACACAAAGAATCCATTTTTGGCGGATTGGCCATTATGGATTGCTCTTCTTACCTATGGGGATATGTTTTTCTTAAATCAGGCAACAGCTGCATATCGAAACAATCCTACATCTATAACTCATACTGCGAATCGTGTGGGACGCGCTAAAGCAAGTAGAGATATTTGCCGCAATGTAGCAGACATATTGCCTGCGGAATATGCTGATATTGCGGAAGATCTCCGTGATACAAGTTGGGTGTGGATCCCTCTTATGATGGCATACAAAGCGGAGAAACGTTTACTGCCAATGTTTGGTTGTGCTTTCGTTGCTGCTTTTGCATGTCCGAGAAGCCTATGGAGAACAATTACGAATAAAATATTTAAAAAGTAAACAATATGTTCAAATACACAAAACGACTAATCTCAGACATCCGCTTCTGGTACACAGAATTCAAACTCCGTCGTAAAGAATATGCAGAATTGGAGCATATAGAAGAAGAGACAATGGATGAACTTCGTCATCCCATGGCTGGTTTTGCTTTCTATAAAGATATGCAACACAATCGTGCTGAACGCAAACGTCTTAACCATGAAGAACGTGAATCTATAATCTGATTCGCATGACATTAGCCATCCGTTTCCGATATTTCAGTGCAACCACGCCTTCATTTGACATTGTGGAGTTGAACGACCAGCAGTGGCGTGAGTTCTTCCTATTGGAACGCAGCTACCAACGCCGCGACTGGATGATTCACTTCCTCCACCGCGAGCACATTGCACACAAGATCAAAGAACTCTGGTGGATTCCCATTGACGACCAATCTGCTCTCCATCTAGACGAATCCACCGTCATTCACAAACGCGACTAAAGATTCTTCCGTTGCGGCGACTATCAGTCGGTTATAACATCGTTCATTGGGTTGGATGCCATCCAACAAAGGTGTCCTGATTTTCTGCGGTATTCCGCAGTGTTGGTGTCCTGTGCTCGTCTCTTTCCAAGAGCGAGTTTTTTTTCTTTACCCCCACATTCTCCAACTGCCCAAAGGTACAATATTTTTTCGAGATATGCTAATAAAATTTTGATTTTGATAGGGAATGTTTTGATATTTGTGTTGTTTCCCGCGTTGCTTTCCTCGTTGCTCTCGTCTTTCTTTCTTCATTCTTTCCACGTTGCTTCTTGTGCATTCTCTTCCAAATCTAAAGATTTATTTGTTTATGTCAAAAAAAAGTTGTAACTTTGCCATCAAATTTTCGAATAATAATAAAACTATGGGATTAGTAAAGAAAATGATGATGGAACGCGAAGAAGCTCCGTTTTCAAATGTTCCTTCTCGCTATGCATCAATAGATTTGTTTAAGAATACTTATTTGCATGCACAATTAGAAGAACATTGTTTTAAAGGCATTTGTTCTTATACCCAAAAACGGACTCGCGTGTGCTCGTTAAGAGATATTATTCTGAGCATTAACACTATTCTTACAATGCATTATGGTGATCCAGATAATGAGGCTGTTGGATGGGATTCTAGTTCAAAAGAAGATTATGAAGGAACTGGATTTCATAGGGAATGTGGAGGCTATATTTTACCTGATAATAGAAAAATCTATACAGATATTTATGAACTTCTCTGTGATAATAATTTTATAGTTGACCACAACCGTCTATTGGAGGACATTATAGATAACTTTGGCAGCATTCGTTTTATACAGCAAGACCCTTATGGTCTTACAGATGCAGAAGAACGTTTATACGATTGGCGATATATAACTGAACATTCCATAAAAATGATGAAAGATGGTAAAACTCTTACTGAGATGGAGGAGCAAGAGGCTGTTAGATTATATAATATTTTAGAAGCAATTCAGATTGCTCAATATCCGTTATTGAAAGAAATTTCATTTCGAGTCTTTCGATGTGTAAACTATGATGACAACAAAGTTCCACCTGTAGAATATTCTGATTTAACATCCCCACCCGTAAAGTACACTAAGAATCTTAGAATGAGTCAGAAAGGAGATTCGGTGTTTTATTGTTCTCTAAATAAAGACACAACACTAAAAGAGGCCATCAAAGATAACAACGAAGGGTATACTTACATAGGAACATTTGAGTCGATGCACAAAATGCATATCTTAGATTTGACAAAAATTGACATGGATTTATCAATATTCAATCAGGATTATAATTTATATTACCTTCTTCTTTTCTTGAGAGATTTTTGCAAAGCTATTTCAAAACCCATAAGAAATGATGATGAACAAATTGAATATGTGCCTACACAGTTGATAACATATTTCTTCAGGAATTGTTTGAAATACTATCATCGAGATATGAGTAAGAGTGACTTGGATGGGATATTATATTCTAGTAGCAAGGATGGCACTCCCAATGCGGTATTATTTTTTGATAATGAAAATAGTGAGAAGCATTTAAAACTACTTGAATATGAGACAATTTATAAAGGGAAAGTAATAAATTCGAGTACTAAAAATACATATAAATAATTATTCTATGATTGAGAAGGAAGAAATAAAATACGCTTTTAATAGCGACAAACTGAAAAGGGGAGATATTCTATTATTAAATATCTATGACGAGCGTTTGGAAGAAGGAATGGGAACCAAGTATACGCATGCTGCAATGTATATGGGGGATGCCTTCATCCTAGAATCTGATAGTCGAGGCGTTGTCATGAATCATCTTTTTTCATATGGTTTTCGGGAGAAGGATGATGCCATTGTCTTGCGAGCCAATAACGCAAGTGCAGAACAAATAGAGAATATTATTTTTTTCGCGCGGACGAAAATGGGAACTGAATTTAATTGGAGAGAAGCAAAGAAGGCACAGAAATTAAAGGATTCGGAAGAAAAAGATATATCAAATAAAATGTTTTGTTCGCGCTATGTCGCTCAATCATATGCGAAAGCCGGAATACAGATTGTGCCGAATTGTGATTATTGTGAACCATTGGATTTTATTAAGTCTAGCACTTTAAGTAGTATCCCTAACGTATTAGAAGAAGCAGAACCCGACTTGATTAATTTAATATGGAAGAAAAGCGAAATTCGCGAATCAGGGAAAGAGATGAGCTTACTTACAAACTTGTTGAAGGAATTGCGCTTACTATATAATGATCCCAATATTCAGAGTTTTGAACAATTAATTGAAAAAGGATTAAAGAAACCGGAATTAGATAAACAATGCATCAAAATCATTGAAGAATCACAATATTTTAATTACAGAGAAAACCAAAAGAAAGATTATCCTTGGATAGAAACGAATGAGGCTTTTGCGGCATATTATTCTAACACAGATGATCGATTGTGGTTCTTATTAAATCAGAGATTACATTTTGAAAAGACCTTTATACCAATTTATGAACAAAATGCAAGAATGCATACATTGTTGAGCATCTTATTCCCAAGCTCGGAATTATTAAGCTTTTTAGCTAACGGCTTTAATTCGGTATATAGTGAATCTCAAAAGGATCTTGAAAGAATATATCAACTTATAGAATTTACAATAGATTCGGATAAAGATGGCTGCAAGTTATTTTTTGAAAAAATGCATAATTAAATAAGATGGTGTACTTTTGTAATAAATGTGTAATCGCAAGCTAGAAAGAATTCTCTAAATTTGGCGGCAAGGAGAGTAAGATTATTAATGTTTAGACACAGTTTGCAAGAAAAATAATATTTTTGTGCATTTTTCTTACGAAATAATTTGCATAGATCAAAAAAATGTAGTAATTTTGTCCCACTTTTTTAATAAATGTGTGACAGAAATGAAAGATAGCGCGCAGAATATTGCCAAACAAAGAGTCCTTGACAGTGAGCGCGGGACGTTCTTTTTTGGTCAGGACTTTTCGGATATCGCATCGCCGGAAGCGATTCGTAAAGTGCTACAAAGATTAGAGGACGAGAAAATGCTGATTCGTATAGCTCCGGGTATCTACTATTATCCAAAGATTGATACTCAATATGGTCTCGGTGTCTTGTACCCGTCCATGTTGGACATAGCGGAAGCCATTTCGCGTCGCGACAAGACGACGATAGTTCCTACGGGTGCCTATGCATTAAATATGCTTGGGCTTTCCACCCAAGTGCCGGCAAATGCGGTATTTTATACAACCGGTTCCACTCGTCGCGTACCTATTGGAGAAGGGAAAGGAATTCAGTTTCTGCATACATCTTCCGCAAAGAAATTCGCATTCAATTCCCGACTAATGATGCTGATTGTATCTGCTATGCGCGATATTGGCAAGGACCAATTGTCGGAGGAACAAATAAGTGTTATCAAGAAACACATGGAAAATGTTTCTGTCGAAGATTTTAACCATGATATTCAACTTGCGCCTATGTGGGTGCGTAAAATACTATTGTCATTATGAAGTTTTCCGCATTACCTAATGAGGCTAAAATAGAATTTATCAATCAAGTAGCTGCCAAATCAAATCGTAAGTTACCTGAACAAATTATTGAAAAGGATTGGTGGGTGACGCAAGTCCTCAAAGCAGTGTTTTCTTTGCCATACGCGGAGCATCTATCCTTCAAAGGCGGCACATCGTTGAGCAAGTGTTGGCACTTGATTGAACGTTTCTCGGAAGATATAGACATCGCAATCAGCCGTGATTTTCTCGGATATGGTGGAGCACTATCGCGTACGCAGATTAGCGATAAGTTGCGTCGTGCTGCCTGTTCGTTCGTGCGAGAGAAGATGCAATTTGAGGTTCGCGACGCTCTTATCGCACAAGGCATTGATGCTGATGCTTTCAAGGTAAATGTGAATATCACTTCCGTCAGCACGACTGATCCGGAGACAATAGAGATTGAGTATCAGTCTGTTTTGCCGGAGAGTCCGTATATTCGTCATTGTGTGTTGATTGAAGTTAGTGGGCGCAGTATGCAGCAACCGATCAAAGTAGAAGCTTTGCAATCTTTTATTGATCAATATTTGCCGGAGTCTGTTGTGACGGAACCATCTTTTTCTGTTCCGAGTGTGGTTGTGCCGGAAAGAACGTGTTTGGAAAAGATATTTCTTCTCCATGAGGAGTTTGCAAAACCTGCAGGAGAGATTCGCACATTACGTATGTCGCGACATCTGTATGATTTATATTGTTTGAAGAAAAAGGGCGTTGCTGAACGAGCATTACACGATGAGCAATTATATCGCACGATCATTGACCATCGCCGTCAGTTTATTAATCTGAAGGGCTTTGATTATGATACGCTTTACCCGGCAACCTTGTCCATCCTGCCTCCTACGCATATAATGGATGCTTGGCGTGAGGATTACGAGTATATGTTGTTGCACATGATATACGACAACGATGCCCCAACATTTGAACAACTAATTGAGGCAATCAAGGAATTACAGAAAGAGATCAAGACATTGCCGTATAAGTCCTTGTAAATTACTGAACTAAAAGAGCGATGTTAAACAGAACAGAAATACATAAGTTAGGAAAACGTATCCGTGAGTCGTATGGAGATGGCACTGGAAAGGTTGAGGTAGCGGATCTTGAGATGCTGCAAGAGTATCGTCTATCATATCGTGATACAATCGCAGAAGTGTTTAAAATCCTTTATGATACCGGCAAACGAGTAGATTCCCAATGCATCGTAACGTATCGAATAAAGCGTATCAACTCTATTGTTGAGAAACTGAAGAGATATCCGACTACGGCATTTGAACATATGGTAGATATTGCTGGCTGTCGATGTATAACCGGTGACACAAAGCAAGTATATAAAATTGTAAGGAAACTCAGAGAAAACCCTGCGCTGATAATTAAGGATAAAGATAAGGAAAAAGGCGATTATATCCAAAACCCTAAACCGGATGGATATCGTTCTGTGCATTTATATGTGAGCCTGGCAAATGGCGATGGTAAACAAGTAGAAATCCAGATTCGAGACAGAGAACAGCATAACTGGGCAACATTAGTTGAAATATCAGATGTCATAATTCCCGGGGCTCGGTTGAAGGAGTACCATACTCCTGCAGATTTGTTAGAATTCCATCGCATATTATCATTGCCCGAAGAGAAACTGACATCAGAGGAGAAGAGAACATATTTTAAGATTTTAGATGAATATGATTATATAAATCTATTACAAAAGGTATTTCTCCAAAATACGTTTATCCGGTATCAATGGCTCAATACAAAAAGTAGCCGAATCAAAAATTTCTATCTCATTGAGGCGGGCGTAGGGGCAAAAACAAAGATTAATTGTTATCAAACTTTTCAGGATGCGGAAAATGCATATTTTGAACGTTTCAAGCAAGATAGAAATGCGAATATTGTTTTGACTCAGATACAGAATGTAACATATGAACAATTAAGTATGGCATATTCAAACTATGTCCTTTCAACGCATAGTTTTGTGTCTGATTGTATGAATCGTTATTTAAAAGAGATTCGTAATGCATTGAATAATAGAGATATAAAACTTTATAAAAGATTACTTAACTCATATTTCAATGCAGTCGCTCAGCAGATTATTCGTATTAATCAGGAAATCTATACGATCAATCATACTTTAGATACTGTGCATGATCAGAAAAAACGCGATTGGATTCAAGACTTAAGAAGGCAAATTGCACAATTGGATGGACGTCGAGATAGGTTAATTACGATCTATCAAGGAAGTATGAGATCAATAGACAACCCTATATTTCATTTGATGTGTCACATTATAACCAAACGGTTGGGCAAGAAATATCAAAAACTTGTACAGAATAATATTCCACAATAATTATGCACGAATATGATTATTTGGTAATATTACTATCTATTAGTGTCCTTAGCCAATTCATCTTCTATATCTTCGTATAACTGCTGGAGATCTATGTAGTTATAGATGAGGGCAATGATTGTGTACAACAGGAAACATAATACGGAAACGGACCAAGTGGAAGAAAGTGTAAATGAGTCTTTCTCTATCCATGTGACCTGTTGCAAAGATTTTGGGATTAGCGAGTATATTACAAAGAACATTGAACTGGCAGCGAAGATGGTAAGAAAATTGTCTCTGGTCTCATGAATAGAACTTCGGATATCATTTTTAAGTCCAGAGTTTTTTATTTTCGAACCGTCAAAAGCAATAATTAAACTCATCGCTACGGAAAAAAGCACACCAATAAGACCATACAGAATATTCAGTGTGATTTCTGTTGGTTGTAATGGAATGAGTGATAATAGAACGCAGACAAGTGCCGCAATAATAATCCGTTTCATAACTATTGGATTGATTCAAGTACAGCTCGCATACTCTTGATATATGTCAAAGGAGTTATAATTTCAGCCTCCAAAGTCTCTTTGTGAGTATAGACCAAGTCAGAACCTTGGATTTTCATGCCGCTATGCAAGGTGAAATATACATTTTCAAGATCCTGAATAGGAGCTAAGATGGCCCCCAATTGCTTGTTGTAATCCTGTTGCTTCATTTTGCGAGGTTTCTCAAAACTGATAACCATATTTGCAGAAACGATGCTGGATGCGAGAATCTTATTAAGGCCCTTCACTTCCGGACTGATATATCGGAATAATTTCCTTACAGGTTGTTGTATAGAAACCGGATTATTGTCATTTTGTGGCATGGGAGCAAATGACTCTCTAAAAACTACTTTGCTAATGTCATTGAGTCGGAGATCTTTGCGGTGTAGATAAGGTCTAAAATAATATTCTGCATCTCCGAGGAACCGATTAATATACTTCTCAAAGCTGGATATGGTCTGAATCTGTGGCAAATCGGTAATAAGAAAGGTACCCATAATAAGGAAATGGAAAATTCCACTACAAACGGTTTTTCCCGCAACTTCTTGTATCTCTCTTAATTGCTCCTCGCTCAACTCGGGTAATTTCATGTAATTGTCCGGCAAAGCTTTGATCTCTTTAGCAGGTTTCAGCCGCATCATAACACCATAGAAATACCCGGGATCCGCTGTGCCTGTCGCTGGGGCAAATGAACTTAACAAGTCATTTATGCTATCATCGTCCTCATTAACTGGAATCAAACGATGTTCAATGTTACTTTGGGCTAATCTTGTACGGAGTTCGTCTTTCAAGTCCGATGCATCGTGAGACAATGATGCATTTTGGATTGTAAAGACGCGATAAGTTACTTTTTTCCTTTCCATATAATATTGATTTCTTTAAATAGTGCAATATGATTGCATTCTCAAAAACCTTGTTTGTCCTACACAAGACTTCTAATAACGTGCAAAATTACAACTTTTTTCTGAGATGTGCAAGTTTTTCTCTATAAATACCTTATATATTTTCATTTTGCTCTCCAATCTATAGAAAACTGTCATATTTCTACATTCTATAAACAACAGAACGATTTTTTCTTTCCCCCTTTAATAAGGTGTTCGCTTCGCTCACGGCTTTGTCTTTGCTCCGCAAAATTTCTTTATAGGATGGGGTCGGCTTACCGCTTGCATCGCCGGACATGCTATACAAAGAAAGAACCCCCAAGACGAATCTCAGAGGTTCTCAAAGTGGCGGCTACCTCCTCTCCCACAATATTCCGCAGTGCAGTACCATCGGCGATGCTGTCTCTCTGCCCTGTGCCTTCTCCGCTCCGCTGCTCTCCGCTCTCTCTCCCGCGCCCGCGCCCTCTCCCGCGCGCCGCAGGCGCGCACACCGCCGCCCGCCCCGCGCCTCTGATGCATTTTTCTCAACCCAACGACCACCCCTCACTCATGACTACATAAAATCTATGGTCTCTCTAATAAGGTGTACTATCGTACGTCTGTTTTATTAGTCTCTCTCTAATAAGGAGTTCGCTTCGCTCACATGCTTGTATATATTTTGCTTCGCTTGTATTGTTTCACTTGATCCTTTTTTATACAACCCTCTAACCCCTAACTCTCTAACTCTCTCATTTCCACCTTATATATTATAATAAGGAACATACGCGCGCCCCCTCGCGCGTGTACGCATAAGGCAAACGATTTTTAGTGTTTACGTCCCGTTGTGTCGCCGAAAATCGAAACGGCTACACAAAAAATTTGCCTATGTCAGATTTTTTTACTACCTTTGCACCCGCAATCGCACAACAATGACAAATGCGAATAGAGGAAGCGATAACATATGCCATTATGTCGGATGGTCATGGGAAGACAACCAACCAGATAGCCGACGCAATCAACCGCAACGGTTGGCATATCCGCAAGGACGGCAAGCCTGTTACCAGTGCCCAAGTCTATGCGGTAATTTGCCGCTATCCCTCAATCTTTACTAAAGAAGCCGGACGGATTTGTGTAATGTTATGAATATAGAACAAGTCAGAGAATTTGCATTGGGTATCAATCCCCAAGTAACGGAAGAACTGTTCGCGGAGAACTGGATCTCTTGGAGAATATTCGGCAAATGGTTTTTGCTTATGCAACTCGATGCACCCGAACCACGCGTAGCGGTTAAACTGCTACCCGAAATGAGTGTAGAACTGCGTGCCCAGTATGATGGTATTCGTCCTGCCTACCATATGAACAAAACGCATTGGAACGATCTCTATCTGAACGAACTGCCTGACACTCTTGTTCAGGAACTAATCACCTCATCATATCAGCTCATAGCCTCTAAACTTCCCAAGACGCAACAAGCTCTACTATAACCTCGTGCGCCCAATGGTCGCTCGAAAAAAGAGAGAGACTTTTTGAGAGAGACCATATCTTTTATGTCCCATGAGTGAGTGGCGTCGTACCCCTCTCGCAATGCATCAGAGGCGCGGGGCGGGCGGCGGTGTGCGCGCCTGCGGCGCGCGGGAGAGGGCGCGGGCAGAGGCGGGAGACAGCGGAGCGGAGAGGGGCGAGGGCAGCAGAGAGAGACAGCATCGCCGATGGTACTGCACTGCGTTGTGGGAGAGTAGGTAGCCGCCATTTTTAAGAGCTCGGTATCGTAAGATATCGGGCTCTTTTAAAATGTCTACTACACTACATCTCTCCACGCTGCTAACGCAGTACCGAGGGAACCGATGTGTACTGCTTGCATCGTGCTGGTGAAGCGATTGAGGCGCACCGAGAATGTCCGGGGGACATTCGAAGGAGTAAGTGCGCCGCGCGAGTCCGCAGCAGCCCTCACTGCTGCAAGGACATAGAACTCCTTATTAAAAGGTAGCCGCCACTCTCACATAGAACGCGCGATCCCTTGCCGGTCGCGCTGCTTGTTTACAAGCAATAGGGTAGCGAGGAGCAGGGCACGAGCGACCGCCTTAATTGTTTTTGCGATTATAGAACGCCTTATTAATGTAGCCGCCACGCATAAACAGCGCAGCGCTAAACGCGGCATAGCCGCAGTAAACGGCGTCAGCCAATAAACAAAAATAGTGTGGGGCTAAGAACCTGGGTGAGAGTCCCGTTGAAGCAAAGAAGAGACCCGAAGGCCTCTTCTTTATGTTGCTCAACCAGGACTCGTGAATTCCGAAGGAATAATCGTGCCCCCTTGTGGGGCTAAGAACCTGGGTTAGAGTCGGTATGGCAACAAAAAAGTCCCCTACTGGAGACTTTTCTATGTTGCTCAACCAGGACTCGTGAATTCCGAAGGAATAATCGTGCCCCCTTGCGGGGCTAAGAACCTGGGTTAGAGTCGGTATGGCAACAAAAAAGTCCCCAACCGGAGACTTTTCTATGTTGCTCAACCAGGACTCGAACCCAGACAGACAGAACCAGAATCTGTAGTGCTACCATTACACCATTGAGCAGTGCTTCTCAAAAGCGAGTACAAAAGTACTGCTTTTTTTTGATATACGCAAATTTTAGAGCACTTTTTTTTGTTTTTTGAAGAAAATATGCATTTTGTAAAGTAAACTTGACAAAAATAAGAAAAATGGCAATTATTATACCTGAAAAGTTGTGTAACTGAAAAAAAATGTGTACTTTTGCGCCCAAATTCCCAATAGATGGAATTATTTATGTATAACAAACAATTTAAGGTATGAAGAGATTCTTACTATTTTTGTCCGTTTGTGTTCTCACTTTCGGACAGGTTTTGGCGCAAAGCCAGACCATTACAGGTACCGTTCGGAATGCCGCTGATGATGAACCCGTAATTGGTGCTTCAGTACAGATTAAAGGCTCTTCGAAGGGAACAATTACCGACTTTGACGGTAAGTTCTCTCTCGAGGTAGAGCCTAATGCTGTATTGGTTGTATCGTTTATCGGTATGACATCTAAGGAAGTGGCTGCTACGAACGATGTAGTAATTATTCTATCTGAAGACACCAAGCAATTGGATGAGGTCATGGTCGTAGCTTTCGGTACGTCCACCAAGAAATCCTTTACGGGTGCTGCTTCGGTAGTAAAAGCGGATGAGATTACCAAACGCCAGGCGAGCAACGTTACGGACGCTCTTGCTGGTCAGGTAGCCGGTGTTCAGGGATTGAGCACTTCCGGTCAGCCTGGTACGACCAGTAACATCCGTATCCGCGGTATTGGTTCTATGAACTCCAGTAACGCTCCGTTGTATGTAATCGATGGTATTCCTGCCAACGATGATGACGTAAGTACGTTGTCGAACGCCGACATCGAGTCCGTTACCGTATTGAAGGATGCTGCATCCAACGCATTGTATGGTGCACGTGGTGCCAACGGTGTCATCCTCATCACGACCAAGCGCGGTAACACGCGTGACGCACAAGTCAAGATTGACGCTAAGTGGGGTACCAACCAACGCGGTGTACCTACCTATAGTGTCATGACTGACCCGGGTATGTACTACGAGACCTTCTATCAGGCTCTGTACAACCAGTATGGTTCGCACGACAAGGCTAATCAGTACTTGCTTGATGCTAACAACGGTGGTTTGGGCTATCAGGTGTACACGATTCCTGAAGGTGAGCGTCTGATTGGTACCAACGGCAAGTTGAACCCGAATGCTACTCCGGGCTTTGTATCCTCAAAGAATGGTTTGGGTTACACCCTGTTGGCTGACAACTGGTTCAACGAACTGTTCCAATCCAACAACCTTCGTCAGGAGTACAACCTCAGCATCAGTGGTTCGACCGACAAGTTGAACTATTTTGCTTCGGGTAGCTATTTGGATGACTCCGGTATTATCCAGAACTCCGGTTTCCGTCGTGCTACAGCTCGTTTGAATGTGGACTATCAGGCTAAGAAATGGCTGAAGATTGGTACCAACATGAGCTACAGCCACGCTGACATGATGTATCCTGAAGAAGATGAGTACGGAAATTATTCGTCCGGTAACCTCTTCTATGTAAGCAACAACATTGCTCCTATCTATCCGCTTTACATCCGTGATGCAGAGGGTAAGATCATGAAGGATGCTAACGGTTACACCATGTATGACTACGGTGATGCTACTACTCTGAATGAGACGCGTGCGTTCATGAACCAGTCTAACCCGGCTTCGGCTATCGCGCTGAACAAGTCGATGTACAAGAAGGACATCTTCTCTGGTAAGTGGTTCATCCAGATTGAGCCGTACAAGGGTCTCAAGTTCTCGGCTAACCTCGGTCTCCACTATGGTGGTGTTCGCTATCAGATGACGGCTAACCCCTTCTATGGCCAGTTCGCTTCGTCGGGTGGTTATGCTTATGTTAGTTCTACCCGCCGTGTGGCTATCGACCAGCAGTATTTGGCTACTTATGCCAACAAGTTCGGTGACCACAACGTAGATGTATTGGTAGGTTACGAAAACTTCCGCTACATCATGTCTTCGATTTCGGGTACCAAGCAGAAACTGTTCAGCCCGAACATCGCTGAAATCAGCAACGCTATCCTTTCTCCGGATGCTTCGTCTTCGACGGATACGTATTTCACCCAGGGTATCCTTGCTCAAGCCAAGTATGACTACGCAAGCCGCTATTATATCAGCGCTTCGTATCGTCGCGATGCTTCTTCACGTTTCGCTCCGGGCAAGCAATGGGGTAACTTCTGGTCTGTAGGTGCAGCTTGGGATATCAAGGGCGAGCGCTTTATGGACAATGTTGAGAAAGTAGACCTCTTGAAACTCAAAGTGAGCTACGGTTCTCAGGGTAACGATAACCTGTTGACTCCGGATGGTTATACCAACTATCACGTTTGGGCTGACCAATACACTGTTAGTGAGAACAACGGTGAGTTCGCTACCACTCTTTCTTACAAAGGTAACTCGGATATTACTTGGGAGACTTCCTATAACTTCAACGCTGGTATCGACTTCGCATTCTTCGGAGAGCGCCTCGGTGGTACTATCGAAGGTTGGCGTCGTCGTACCGAGAATATGTTGTACTATCGTCCGGTTCCTGCTTCGCTCGGTTATAGCTATGTTCCGGTGAACATCGGTTCGGTTAGCAACGCCGGTTTGGACTTTGAGCTCCATGCTGACCTTATCAAGACACGTAACGTGACTTGGTCTGCATATTTCAACCTGACCTTCTTCAAGAATAAGATCCTCAAACTTGCGCCGGAATTGAATGGCCAATGGATTGATGGTTCCTATATCTACAAAGAGGGCGAAGGTATTTACAACCGCTATTTGCCGTCTTACGCAGGTGTTAATCCTGAGACCGGTAAAGCGCAATGGTTCATCAATACTACCGATTCTGCAGGTAATGTCATCGTTAAAGGTGGCGTAACCGAGAAATATGCTGAAGCTACTGAGAACCGCTATGAGTCCGGCGATATTCTGCCGAAGGTATATGGTGGTTTCGGTACCGAGTTGAAAGTTTATGGTGTTGACCTCTCTGTGGCGTTCAACTACCAGGCTGGTGGTCGTGTATATGATACCGGTTATCAGACTATTATGCACTCCGGTTATTCCAGTGATGCTGGTCACAACTGGCACTTGGATATCTTGAAAGCTTGGACTCCTGAGAATACCAATACGGATGTTCCTGCTTTGAATGCAGGTGAGAGATATGAGAATGGTAATTCTGACCGCTGGTTGATTTCGAGCAACTATGTTTCGCTCCAGAACATCACCCTCGGTTATACCTTCCCGGCTAAATTGACGAAGAAGGCGCATATAGAGAAGATTCGCTTGTACGCTGTGGCGGATAACATCTATCTGTGGTCGGCTCGCAAGGGTCTTGACCCGCGTCAGAGCAACACGACTTCTAACTCGACGTACTATTCGCCGATGCGTTCTATCTCCGGTGGTTTGAGCATTACATTCTAATAAAGAAAGGAGATCATTATGAAAACTATTAAATATTTATCTATTCTCCTCGTTGTAGCGTTGACCTTCACCGCTTGCCAGGACTGGCTGAATGCGGAACCCGAAGGAGCTACGAAGACTTCTGACCAGAAGGCAACCGCAGCTGAGCAAAATCCGAATGCAGCTACCGCTGATATTGCGGCTATCTATGCCCAGTTTATCCAGCTCTATTCGGGCCTGGGTGACATGGGCTATGAGCGTCACAACGACTTCGGCTATGCAGCTATCTGTATGTTCTCCGATGCGCAAGGTATGGACTTCGTTAGCCCGAATATCGGCTACAACTGGTTCGGCTTCTCGGATTGGAAAGTGATTCGTGACAATACCACCACTACCACCCAAGGTTTGATTACCAACCTCGTGTGGAATGAGTACTTCAAGATTATTCACGCATGCAACAATGTAATAGAGATTGTTGACCGTGAGAATCCGGGTGCTATGCGTCATGCTTTGTCGCAGGCTTTGGCTGTTCGTGCGCTCTGCTATCTGCAGTTGGCTCAATTGTTCCAGGCTACCTATAGCGAAACTACCAAGGCTCTGCCTTGTGTACCTATTGTAAAAGATCGTATGCCGGCTGAGAAATTGGCTAACAACCCGCGTGCTTCGGTTGACTCCGTATTCACGCTTATCATGGCGGACCTCAACTACGCTTGCGATTCTTTGGAAGGTTTCGTTCGTCCGGATAAGGGCTATGTTGATCAAGCTGTCGCTTTTGGTCTGCGTGCTCGTGCAAACCTTGTTATGAAGAACTGGGCTGCAGCTGCTGAAGACGCAGACAAGGCGCTGCAACTCTCTGGAGCTACGCCGCTGTCGATCTCCGAGGCTGGCAAACCTGGCTTTGCAAGCAACACCGCACACAACGTGCTGTGGGCTAACATCGTGGTCGAAACCAACGATATCGTGCAGACCGGTATTGTTAACTGGCCTTCGCACATGTCATCGTTCTACGGTGACGGTTATACCGGTGTAGGTGCAACCCGTTGGATTGCCAGTGCGCTGTTCGATGAGATTGCAGACACCGACGTTCGTAAAGGCTGGTGGTTGAATGAAGACCTCGAGTCTCCGCTGTTGGATGCTCCGGGTTACAATGCAATCAAGGCTGATATTCTGGCTCAAGAGACTCCGTATCTGAATGTTAAGTTCGGTACCGGTGATGGTAGCGTAAGCGGTCTCGGTGCTGCGGCAGCTGACTGGATTCTGATGCGTGCTGAGGAGCTTATCCTTATCAAGGCTGAAGGTCTCGCTCGTTCGGGCGGTGATGGCGCTGGTACGCTGACTGCGTTCGTTCAAGGCTTCCGCGATCCTTCCTATTCGATTGCCGCTCACGGTCTGAGTCTTGAAGATGAGATTTGGTGGCAGCGTCGTGTAGAACTCTGGGGCGAAGGTTTCGCTTGGGGTGACATCGTGCGTCTTGACAAGGATGTGATTCGTTCTACTTCGTCGAACTGGCCGGAAGCATGGAATCAGGATGTAACTGCGGCTAAGCATGCAATCTACTTGTGGCGTATCCCGCAGGCTGAGATTGAGGCAAATGCCGGTATCAGCGAGAGTGATAATAACCCCGTTGTTACATTTCCCTAATTAATTCCTAAATGATAACGATTATGAAAAAGTTAAGTATATCTATGCTCTTACTCGCTGCCGTGTTCGCTTTCACGGCATGTGAGCAGGACGTACAACGTGAGCCGTCGAAGCCTTTTGAGGGCAAAGCGGTGTTCTTCCCTATTAGTTCTGAGAGCGAGGAGTTGGAGCCTACCGTTGCTCTGGAGCACGCTGTAAGAATTGCGCGTGATACCGTAAATAATGAGGAGTTGAAAGTGAAGTTGCTTCTTTTATCCAATACTCAGGGTGTCTTTGAGGTTCCGGATACGGTTACTTTCCCTGCTGGTGTTACTGAGATGTCTTTCCTCGTTAAGTTCCCGAATGCTCAGATTGATTCTACGTATACGTTCGCTATCGGGTTGGAGGACATTAATAGCAACCCGTACTTGGTGAAGAAACCTAGCTATTCGTACACGGTTAATATCGCTAAGTGGGATTTGGTTCTTGACAAGAAGGCTATCGTGTTTGATGGTATTATCAATGTGTTCTATAGCACTGGTAACCCGGGTTGGTATGTTTCCTATGCTCGCAAGGACAATGCTGATGGTTCGTTTGACATCCGTCTCTTGAACCCGTACACAGTTCTTCCGGATTATGATATGACCAAGGAGGAATGGTATAAATATCCTGTCGCTGACGAGTTTGGCTTGTACAAAGGTTTTCCCGACAACTATCCTGAAGACGTGGACAGCGAAGGAACCTACAACATGACAATCCATGTAAACAAGAAAGGTGAAGCCACCTTTGATCAGTTTGCATTGGGTATGACATGGAGTTATGGTGCATTCTATGGCGCACACGCATCTTCTAAAGGAATGGGTAAATGGGATAAAACCGATAAGAGTATCACGTTCCCGGGAGGTACTGTAGCTTGTGCTATGGCCGACTATAAAGAAGGCTCTTTCTACCTTGGTGATCAAGACTTGGTTATCTTCTTGGATGACGCTTTGTGGCAGGATATCCACTCTGTTATCAAAGTGGCAGACTTGGAGGACGGCTTCAATGATGCTTCACTGACTTGGAATGATATTGACGCTGAGTTGAGCACCGTCGTTTCTACGATTCTGCCAGAACCGGGATTGATTGATGTGAAGCTGCAAAACTGCGTTGATCCGAATCCTGTGGAGAAACAAGGTCCGGGTAGCGATTTCTATAATCTCTTCCGTTTGACCGATGTGTATGCTGCAGGTTATGGTCTGGCATTCTATTGGGACACCCTCAAGAGCAAAATCAGCCTGCCGGTTGATCCGCAACCAACTGGTCTTCTTTTCGGAGGAAAGCAGATTCTTGTAGGACCCTCGGCTGCAAATGAGTGTTTCATTGAAGAGGCTGTGCTGGGTGGTAAGGATGCGTTGCTGTTCCACTTCTTCCTCCAAGTTCAAACGGCTGATGGCGGTAACCTCGGCGAATACGAAGAGGTTTACTACTTCTGCACAGAGAAAATCATTTGGGGCGAGAAAGCTTCTGACTTTGTTAACACTTACTCTTTGACGGGTTTCAGTCCGTTTGATGGTTCAGACGTTCAGATGGATGTTGAGATCGTAGAAGAGGAGGGCAAGTTATTCCTTATGGGTATTGATTATTGCTCCGGTATCGCTTTGGACTTCGATGATGAAGCAAAAACTATCAGTTTCGTTCCGCAAGATCAAGATAGCTTGTATGGTGTATATGATATTGCGGTTTACACAATGACTGCAGAAGGTGAACCTAGCGCTACTGATGCTGTTGTGCTGGAAATGAAGTTTGGTGGCAAACTGTCATTGACAGAAGAAAGTCCTGCAATCGGCTTCCTGACACGTAGTGAGGCTGCAGGTGGATGGCTGGATGGCGCATACGACATTGCGTTCACTCCTGCTGCTCCTGCTAAGGCCGCTCCTGCTAAGGCTATCAGCGTGAAGAACAGTAATATATCTGTTCGTAAACACGCAACGGTAGAGTCTAAGATGGCGGACTTTAAGTATCAAGGAAAGCTTCCGAAGCATAACTTCTTCTTCAAGCAGAAGTAATCTTCTTAAGGTGAAACATTTGTTTTACCAACGAATAACGACATCGCAAGCGGTGTCGTTATTTTTTTATACATTTATTTGCATATATGCAATTTTTGTAGTATCTTTGCACCAAATTTGCGTATTATGACGATAGCTATTTTTGGAAACGCGATGAAGTCCCAGACCTTACGGGAAGTAAGGCATATTTTGGAATTCATGGAAGAGAAGGGCATTCACGTGCTTATTTCTCAGGAGTTGCGTCAGGAGTTGGACCTGCGGGAATATCCGGCGTTCCCGGAGAACTGGGACGGCGACAGGCAGCCGGAGAACGTGTATGGTGAGCCGATAGACTTCGCGCTTTCGGTCGGCGGTGACGGTACATTCCTTACCAGCGCCTCTGCCATCGGCAACAAGAATATCCCCATCCTCGGTGTGAACTGCGGTCACTTGGGCTTCCTTGCGGAAGTGCAGACGCAGGACCTCGACGACATCTTGCGTAAACTGGTTGCCGGCGAATATACGATTGAGCCGCGTCGGTTGCTTAATGTGACCGTGCTGGACAAGGATGGTCTCGTGCGCGACGGACTGGTGATGTCGCCTAACGCGCTGAACGAGATAGCCATCCTCAAGCAAGGTCTGACGAACATGCTGACCATCGAGACGAAACTCAACGGCGAGTTGCTGCATACCTATCACTCCGACGGTCTGGTCATCGCCACGCCTACGGGCAGCACGGCCTATAATCTCTCTATCGGCGGTCCTCTGTTGGTGCCGCAGTCGCGAGGAATGATTCTCACGCCTATTGCGCCGCACAGCCTGACAGTTCGTCCTATCGTCATCCTCGATGACTGGAAGTTGGACCTCAAAATCAGCAGCCGTTATGATACGTATATGCTTTCTGTCGATGGCCGCAGTCAGAGCCTGAGTACGGACATGAGCCTGCATATAGAGCGCGCGCCTTATACGATTAAAGTCGTGCAGATAGGCGATAACAGTTTCTTGAAAAGTCTGCGTACCAAACTCAATTGGGGCAAATGATGTTAAGTTCAATCATTTGGGATGTAGATCCGATACTGATTCACTTCGGCGACGGAGGAATACGCTGGTACGGATTGTTATGGGCTATCGGTCTGTACCTCTGTTGGGCGGTAAATGATTGGATGTACAAGCGCGAGAACTGTCCCGCGGAGTGGTCCGACCAGATGTTCTTTTTCATGGCGGCGGGTGTCATCATCGGCGCGCGGTTGGGGCATTGCTGGTTCTACGAGTGGCATCAGTACGGTGCGCCGTGGCATTTCTTCGGATGGGAGTTCTCCTATCGTAATCCGTATATTGAGCACCCGTTATGGCTTGTCCGTATTTGGGAAGGCGGACTGAGCAGTCACGGTGGTGCGATAGGACTGATTATCGCGGCGTTCCTGCTCAATAAGTTCAAGTTCAGCCGTTACCCGCAGTTTGGCACCAGTTGGCTCTGGATACTCGACCGTCTTTGTATCGGTGTGTGCCTCACGGCTACGCTCATCCGCTTGGGAAACCTCTTCAATAGTGAGATTTACGGTGGTCCTACTGACCTTCCGTGGGGATTTGTCTTTGTGCGTGACGGACAGACGGTCCCTTGCCATCCTACGCAGATATATGAGATGATGTACTGTCTGGCGGCTTTAGCCGTCACGCTGCCGATGTATCTCTATACGGAGGCGCGCAGACGCGAAGGGCTGCTGTTGGGCGTATTCATGGAGATAGTATTCGTAACACGTTTCTGCTTGGAGTTTATCAAAAACGACCAAGAGGCGTTCGAAGCGGGGCACATCTTGAATATGGGTCAGTGGTTGAGTCTGCCGTTCATCGTACTCGGCATCTTCCTTATCATCCGCGCCTTCAAGCGTCCGTTGAGTCCTGTGGTGGACAAACGGCCGAAGTCGCTCGATAAAAAATAATGAACAAAGAACAATGAACAAAGGGCTTGTAGCAGGTTGTGTGCAAAACTTTTAGAATCCGTACAGACTTTAAACATTGTACAGAAATCCCTAGGACGCTTTGTTAATTGTTAATTATGAATTGTTAATTATGAATAAATCCGATCTCAGAATAGTTTATCTCGGTACGCCGGAGTTTGCGGTGGCGAGTCTGCAAGCTTTGGTGGAAGGCGGCTATAATGTAGTGGCGGTGGTCACGATGCCGGACAAGCCTGCCGGACGCGGACACCAGGTGCAGTATTCGGACGTGAAGAAATACGCGCTTTCAGTCGGATTGCCGGTGTTGCAACCGGAGAAACTCAAGGACGAGGCTTTTATCGAGGAACTGCGTGGCTACCAGGCGGACCTGCAAATCGTCGTAGCCTTCCGTATGTTACCTGAAGTGGTATGGACGATGCCGAGGCTCGGCACGTTCAACCTGCATGCCTCGTTGCTGCCGCAGTACCGCGGCGCGGCGCCCATCAACTGGGCGGTGATGAACGGCGACAAGGAGACCGGAGCGACGACCTTCATGCTCAAGCATGAGATAGACACGGGAAACATGATTTTGCAGGAGCGTATTCCTATCGGTGACGACGAGAACGTGGGTTCGGTGCATGACCGCCTCATGGCGATGGGCACGAGCCTCGTGACGCGCACGGTGGATTTGATTATCGACTGCGAGAATAAAGGTATCGAAGTTCCCACGACGCCTCAACCCGAGATTGCGGAACTGCGTCCGGCGCCGAAGATTTTCAAAGAGGATTGCGAAATCAAGTTTGAACAAAAGACCGCCGCAGAGGTGCATAACTTCGTGCGCGGACTGAGCCCTTACCCCGCGGCGTGGGCGAATCTGGCCATCAACGGCCAGCGGTTTGAGAACGTCAAAATCTATTCCGTCGAAATTCTTCCTTCCCTTCAGGGAAGGACTGAGGATAGGCTTGTCATCCCTTGCCGCGAAGGCGCGGTCCGCATCCTCGAACTCCAAGTGCCGGGCAAGAAACGCATGGACGCCCGTTCATTCCTTAACGGAATTCACAATGTACAATGAACAATGAACAAAGGGTTTGTAGAAAGTAGGGTACAAACATATAGAATCCGTCCAAACTCTAAACGTTGTACAGAAGCCCCTATGACGCTTTGTTAATTGTTAATTATTAATTGTTAATTGCAAATTGGATTACATTAAACTCATAGACAAATATTATGGGGATGCGCCGGAACTGCGGCATATTCTTGTGACGCACAGCCGTCAGGTCGCCGACCGTGCGCTGAAAATCATCGATGCACATCCCGAGTGGGAACAGCAGGGACTCGTGGACCGGCAGTTTGTCGAAGAGGCGGCGATGCTGCATGATATAGGTATCATCTTCTGTGATGCACCGAAGATTCACTGCCACGGACCGCATAAATATATCGAGCACGGCTACTTGGGAGCGGAACTGCTGCGCCAAGAAGGGCTGCCGAAACACGCCTTGGTGGCGGAGCGGCACACGGGCGCAGGCATCACCATCGAGCAGGTGGAGCGAGAAGAACTGCCGATACCCGAACGCGACTATTGTCCGCAGAGTCTCGAGGAGAAAATCATCTGTTACGCAGATAAATTCTATTCCAAGAGCCACCTCGGCGAAGAAGTCTCTTTGGACAAAATCAAATACAACATTTGGAAATACGGTCACGAAGGCTTCATTCGCTGGCAGGCGTTGGAAGCCTTGTGCAAGTAACTCGACCGTCGGGAGAAATATTTATACGAAGGCTTCATACGCTGGCAAAAATTAGAGGCTCTATGTAGTTAGAGCCTCTAATTTTAGTAATTTTGTCTATACTCTATCAGCATAGCGGTCTATACTCTATCAGCATAGCGGTCCCTTAAATACCCGCGGCATTTAAACGCCCGTGGCACTGCTTGTATTTCTTTCCGCTGCCGCACGGACACGGGTCGTTCGGACGCGGTTTCTTGTCCGCGATAATCGGTCCCTGGTGCTGTTGCTCGCGGGTGTCACGTCCCGCGGCTGCGGCTGCGCCGGAAGCGGCTGCAGCTTGCTGCACGGCATCTTTCTGCGTGCGGTAGCGGCTGTAGTCCTGACGACGTTGCTGCTGCGCCTGTTGTACGCGGTCGGGCTGCTGCTCATGAATCTGTCCGCGCAGCAGGATTGCTATCGCGCGACGGTTGAGAGCGTCCAGCATGCCTTTGAAGATGTTGAACGACTCGAGTTTGTATATCAACAGCGGGTCTTTCTGCTCATACGATGCGTTCTGTACGCTCTGCTTGAGGTCGTCCAACTGACGGAGGTGCTCTTTCCATTCGTCATCGATGACGTACAGCAACATGCGTTTCTCAAACTCCTTGACCACCTCTTTGCAATGCGTCTCAGCGGCAGCTTTGAGATTCACGGCGATGTTATATACTTTCTTGCCGTCGGTGATGGGGATGAGGATGTTCTCGTACATCTGCCCCTTCGTCTCGTACACCTGTTGGATGACAGGATCGGCAACTTGCATCAGTTTGTCCATGCGGCGTTTGAAACTCTCAAGCGCAGCCTCGGCGAGTTGTTCGCTCAGTTCGTTCTTGCGACCGCGGTTGAATGTCTCCTCGTCGAACGGAACCTCAATGGCGAAGGTCTGCATCGTGTCGTATTTGAGGCCCTCGTAGTCATTCATCGCACGTGCGTCAGCAAGGATATTCTCCGCCGTCTCGTAAATCATATTCGTGATATCCACGCCGATGCGCTCACCCATGAGGGCGTGGCGGCGTTTGGCGTAGATGAGGTTACGCTGCTGGTTCATCACGTCGTCGTACTCGATGAGGCGCTTACGGATACCGAAGTTGTTCTCTTCCACTTTCTTCTGCGCACGTTCGATAGAACTCGAAATCATGCTGTGCTCAATCATCTCGCCCTCTTGGAATCCCATACGGTCCATGACGGAGGCGATGCGCTCGGAACCGAACATACGCATCAAGTCGTCTTCGAGAGATACATAGAATACGGAGGAACCTGGATCGCCTTGACGTCCGGCACGTCCGCGTAACTGTCTATCGACACGACGGCTCTCGTGACGCTCGGTACCGATGATGGCGAGACCGCCGGCTTCTTTCACTTCGGGCGTCAGTTTGATATCCGTACCACGGCCTGCCATGTTGGTGGCAATGGTCACCACGCCTGCACGACCGGCTTCGGCAACGACTTGCGCCTCCTGTTGGTGCAGTTTGGCGTTGAGGACGTTATGCGGGATGTGACGGAGGCGAAGCATCTTGCTCAGCAACTCGGAAATCTCGACGGACGTCGTACCTACGAGCACCGGACGGCCGTTATTGACCATCTCTTGTATCTCATCGATGACGGCGTTGTATTTCTCGCGCTTGGTGCGATAGATACGGTCGTTCATGTCGTTGCGGGCGATGGGTTTGTTGGTCGGGATAACCACCACGTCGAGTTTGTAGATATTCCAGAACTCCCCGGCTTCTGTCTCCGCGGTACCGGTCATACCCGATAGTTTGTTGTACATGCGGAAGTAGTTCTGCAGGGTGATGGTGGCGAAGGTCTGTGTGGCTCCTTCCACTTTCACGTTCTCTTTCGCTTCTACGGCTTGGTGCAGACCGTCCGACCAGCGGCGTCCTTCCATCACACGGCCTGTCTGCTCATCAACGATTTTCACTTCGCCGTTGTCAATGATATAATCGACATCTTTCTCAAAGAGGGTATAGGCTTTGAGTAACTGGTGTACGGTGTGTACGCGCTCGCTCTTTATCGAATAATTGGTGAGAATATCGTCCTTGGCCTGCTGAATAGCCTCGCCTTTCAACTCTCCGCTCTGTACTCTCGACTCGACATCCGCCATTTCGGAACCCACGTCGGGCATGACGAAGAAGTTGGGGTCGTCGGTCGTGCCGGTCAGGGCGTCGATACCTTTGTCGGTCAACTCGATGGACTTGTTCTTCTCGTCGATGACGAAATAAAGTTCATCGGTGGCGATGTGCATGTTCTTCTCGTTCTCCTGCAGATAGAACTCCTCCGTCTTTTGCATCCTTACTTTGATACCCGGTTCGCTCAGGAACTTTATCAGCGCTTTCGACTTCGGCATACCTTTGAAGGAGCGGAAGAGCGCCAACTCGCCGGCTTCTTTCTCTTTCTCGTCGGCGGAGCCCATCTTGGCTTTGGCTTCGGCGAGCAGTTTGGTGGTCAGCGTGGTCTGCTGACGTACCAATGCGGCTACGCGGTCCTTGTATTCGTCGAACATCTGGTCCTCGCCGCGAGGCACAGGACCGGAGATGATAAGCGGCGTACGGGCGTCATCAATCAGGACGCTGTCCACCTCATCGACGATGGCGAAGTTATGTCCGCGCTGAACGAGGTCAAGCGGGCTGGTCGCCATGTTGTCACGCAGGTAGTCGAAACCGAACTCGTTGTTGGTACCGAAGGTGATGTCACAGGCGTAGGCTTTGCGGCGCTCGTCGCTGTTCGGCTTGTGCTTGTCGATACAATCGACGGTGAGGCCGAGGAACATGTATATCGGACCGTTCCACTCGCTATCACGTTTGGCGAGGTAGTCGTTGACGGTCACTACGTGCACGCCTTCGTGTGTCAGGGCGTTGAGATAGACGGGCAGGGTAGCCACAAGGGTCTTACCTTCACCGGTTGCCATCTCGGCAATCTTGCCTTGGTGAAGTACCACGCCGCCGAAGAGTTGGACGTCATAATGGATCATGTCCCATGTTATCTCGTTGCCGCCGGCCATCCAGTGGTTGCGATAAACGGCTTTCTCGCCTTGTATTTCTATGAAGTCAAAACGGCTGTCTGCGGCGAGGTCTTTGTCCATCTGCGTAGCCGTCACCTCTACGGTCTCGTTCTGCGCGAAACGGCGGGCGGTGGACTTCACGATGGCGAACGCCTCGGGCAGTATTTGAGTGAGCACGCGTTCGTATTCCTCTTTGATTTCCTTCTCGAGTTTGTCAACCTCGTTGTAGATTTTCTCGCGTTTCTCAATCGGCGTTCCTTCGATAGAAGCCTTCAAACGGCTGATTTCTGACTTCTGATGGCTGACGGCTTCTTGCAGTTTGTCCATCAGGGCCCATGAGCAAGCGCGCAACTCGTCATTGGAAAGAGCGTCAATGCGCTCGTATTCGGCTTTTATCTGCTCCACTACAGGTTGGATGGCGCGCATGTCTTTCTGCGCCTTGTTGCCGAAAAGTTTGGTTATCAGTTCAATAAAATTCATATCTTGTTGGTGTATTTACATAAAATGCGGTGCAAAAGTACAAAAAAATTTTGATATATGCAAAAAAAAGTGTACTTTTGCACCAAAATTACAAACAACTACGGCGATGGATACTATTTTCAATTCGTTTATAGAGACGGACTGGTTGCTCTTGGTGACCAAACTTGCGTTGGCGACGGCTTTGGGTTATCTGATGGGCATGGAGCGTGAGTTGCACGGCAAAATGGTGGGTACGCGTACTATCTCGCTCATCGCCATTGGCGGTGCGCTGTATGTGCTGATGTCCCCCAGTATCATCGGTGGCGATAACAGCCGAGTAGTGGCGCAGGTGGTGTCGGGTATCGGTTTCTTGGGCGCAGGTATCATCTTCAAGGACGGCGATACTATCAAAGGTCTCACGACAGCAGCAACGGTTTGGTGTTCGGCGGCTATCGGCTGTCTCTGCGGCTGCGGCATGTTCGCTGAGGCTATCTTCGGTACTGCGGCGATAATGACCGTCAACCTGTTCTTTAAGCATCTGCGCGATGAACACGGCGAACCGTATGACCACTCGGCGAAAGAGTGATAATTTGAATAACGAAAAACTAAATTTTTACATAGTATGAAGAAAATTTTACTGTCTCTGCTGCTTGTTTGCGGCGTAAGTGTGTTCTCTATTGCGGATTTGCGCAAAGGCGCTCTGCCCGGTGAGTTCTATGTGTCTCCGACCACGAAAGTGCATTTCGCTTCGGGTAATTTCCAAAGCGGTTCCTATGCCAACCGGCTCGCCGAACACCAATACGATTATGTCGGTGCTTCCAATAGACGTATCACCAGTAGTTGGAGCTACAACGGCTATTTCGACCTCTTTGGATGGGGCCAAGGTTATCGCAAATATACCACAGATTCAACTGCTTATGCGAATTACATAGAATGGGGAGAATACCCTTTGACCAACGCCGACAACGATGCACAATGGCGCACCCTGACAAAAGACGAATGGGAGTTCCTGCTGTTTAGTTCTCCCGCACAAGTCGGTTTCGCTACGGTAGCCGGAGTCAAGGGATTGCTTCTGCTTCCGGGTGGCGTGCTGCCGGACATTGAAGCGGCGGGACTGTCGTTTGTGCCGCAGAAGAAAGAAGATGGGCAGTGGGAAACCGTCATTGAGAAAGGTATCCTTGGTATCAAGAGCAAAAACACCTATTTTACCGACAATGAGTACGATACTATTCAATGGAAAGTGATGGAGCAAATAGGCGCGGTGTTCTTGCCGGCTGCTTGTTACCGCACCACCTCTTCATCGTCTTCGACAGACGTAGATGCCGTCCTCTATGATGGCCTCGGTAGCGGATATTACTGGACGTCCACGCCGGTGGAGGGTCAAATGGAACAGGCCTATCATATCAACTTCGGTATAGCGCAATACCCTTCCGGTGAAGCACATGTATACCGTAATTATGGCATCAACAAGAAGCGTTATACCGGCATGTCCGTACGGCTTGTGACCGAGAATGCCGAATACAATCCCGTTATAGAACTGGACCCGATTAAAGTAGATACGGACGGAGAGGCCGAGATATTCTTCAACTACAGCGGTCCGTCTTCCTCTTCCGTGCTGCTGACGCTGCAGGAAGATGATTTCTACAACGACGACAACAGTTGCCTGATGCTGTGCACTCCGCTGCAAGATGCGGTGGTGGATAGCCTCATGGGCGATGTGCTGCAAAATACCTTCAGCGGTTTCTCGTCTGTCTTCAGCGGCGTGTCCTTCTTCCTGCCTGCCGGTTCGGGAGAAATCAAACTGGATATGTGTACCTACGGGTTCCAACTGAGTGTGCACATCGGTGACGCCGTTGCCCACCTCACGCAGAACGAGCGCGGCGAGGCTGTGGTGACATACGACATACCTGAACCAACCTTGGTATGCATGCATGCCCTTGACATAGACGTTATCAGCGGTGCCCGCCGTCGTGCGCTTCGCACAAGTGACGAGCGTCCTCGCGTAGAGCTGTATCGCATGAAGATTTCGGCGAACGCGTCGGAAGGCGTAGAGGGCGTACAAGATAACGCTCTGTGCGAGAAAATCTTCCGTGACGGACAACTCCTCATCCTCCGTGGCGACAAGAGTTATACCGTAACCGGTCAAGAACTGAAATAAAAGCATATATGCTGTTATCGGAAATAAAACAGGCTATTGGAACTATCGCGCAGGTGACGGGTGACGACGCACTCGACATTCGTCACCTCCTGATAGACAGCCGGCAGTTGAAGGCTGAGGCTGCGCATACTCTTTTCTTCGCCATCAAGACGGACAAGAACGACGGCGCGAAGTATATTCCGGAGTTGGAGGCGAAAGGCGTGCGTGCCTTCGTGACAGGCGACACCCTTGCGGCGTTACAGGCTCTCGCGGCACACGTGCGTGCCCAGTTCCAAGGCACCGTCATCGGTATTACCGGCTCGAACGGCAAGACGGTCGTCAAGGAGTGGCTGTACCAGTTGCTCAAAGACGACTACACCGTCATCCGCAGCCCGAAATCCTATAACTCGCAAATCGGCGTACCCCTGTCTGTGTGGCAGTTAGACCAACGACCAACGACGAACGACCAACGACCCATCGCCATTTTTGAAGCCGGTATCTCTCAACCCGGGGAGATGGAGAAGTTGGAGCGCATCATCCGTCCGACAATCGGCGTGATAACCTACATTGGCCACGAGCACGACGAGAACTTCGAGTCTTTGGAGCAGAAGCGCGCGGAGAAGATGAAACTGTTTGTGCACTCGCAAACCGTCATCGAGGACCCGACGCACCAGAACGTGCGGACCTGTGCCGCGGTGATGCGCGCATTGGGGTACGACGAAGAGGTAATTGCCGAGCGTATCTTGCACCAGACGCACGAGACGGTGCTGAAAGTGAACCTCTCCGCACTCGTGGAGAACGTCCGTTATTTCCGTAGCAAACTCAAACCCGATACCAAACTGACCTGTATGGTGAAGGCCTTCGCCTACGGTGCCGGCAGCGTGGATGTAAGCAAGGCGCTGCAGGCATCGAAACTCGTGGACTATCTCGCCGTGGCGGTGGCTGACGAAGGCGTGGAGTTGCGCCGCGCAGGTATCACCTTGCCCATCATCATCATGGACCCCGAAGTGGCGGCGATGGATCTTATATTGGAGAACAACCTCGAGCCGAACGTCTATAGCCATCAGTCGCTTAAGACCGTCATCGCGGCGGCGGAAGCGAAGGGACTGGAGAACATCCCTATACATGTCAAAATTGACTCCGGCATGCACCGCCTCGGGTTCTACAAAGAGGACATCCCGTGGCTGATAGAGAAACTGCGGGGCACAAAAGCGGTGCGCGTGGCGTCCGTCTTCTCGCACCTCGCCGGAAGTGATGAAGCGCAGTTCGATGACTTCACCCTCTCGCAAATACACTATTTCGATAGTTGTGCCGAGGAACTGAAGAACGGCCTAACGACCAACGACGAACGACCAACGACAATACTAAAGCACATATGTAACTCCGCGGGCATCGAGCGCTTCTCGGACTACCAGTTCGACATGTGCCGCTTGGGCATCGGTCTGTACGGTTTCTCCTTCGCGGGTGCCAAACTGCGCAACGTCTGTACGCTCGAAACGACCATCCTTTCCGTCAAGACCGTCAAGGCCGGCGAGACTATCGGTTACGGTCGTCATACGAAACTGGATGAGGACCGCGTCATCGCGGTGATACCTATCGGGTACGCCGACGGTTTCGACCGCCGCTTCTCGAACTACGGCGGCGAAGTGTGGGTGCGCGGCAAACGCTGTCCGGTAGTGGGCAACGTGTGCATGGACCAGGCGATGGTGGATGTGACCGGAACCGATGCGCGTCCGGGGGATGTCGTTGAAGTGTTCGGCGAACACATGCCGCTGCAGGAACTCGCCGACAAACTTGGAACAATCACTTACGAAATATTAACTTCCGTCAGCCGCCGTGTCCAACGTATCTATTTCTACGAATAAACTGACTATCGGTTACCGAACACAGAGTACCGAACACAGAGTACAGACCGATTTAGACTTCTCGCTTAATGCGGGCGAGATGGTTTGTATGCTCGGACCCAACGGCTGCGGCAAGTCAACTCTCCTGCGCACGCTGGCAGGTTTGCAACCTGCTATCAGCGGAGAATTTAGTCTAACGACTAACGACCAACGACCAACGACTAAGAGCATCGCTCTGGTGCTGACCGAACGCCTGTCGATGGATAACACGACGGTGCATGACGTGGTGGCGATGGGCCGCTATCCCTATACCTCGTTCCTGGGCGGCCTCACGAACGCAGACGAACAGATTATAGAAGAAGCGTTGGGTGCTGTTGGTTTCGATACCCTTCCTTTCAGGGAGGGGAAAGGGGTAGGCTTATCGCCCTTCAACGCACATAGTGACGGCGAGAAACAGCGTATTCTGATAGCCAAAGCGCTTGCCCAACAGACGCCTATCATCCTGCTCGACGAACCCACGGCGCACCTGGACCTGCCGCACCGCATCCTTATCTTGCGTCTGCTGCGCAACCTTGCGCACGAGCAGGGCAAGACGGTCCTTATCTCCACGCATGAGTTGGATTTGGCACTCGCTCTCTCCGACCGCATCCTGCTGATGTCCCCGAATAGTCAAGGCATCCAATTGGACACGCCTGCGGCACTAAAAAAAGCGGACGCTTTCACGTCCGCCTTCGGGATGGATATCTTCAATCCCCTCGGTTAGATTTACCGCACTTCTTTGCCTGTGACGGTGTAGGTCTTGTCGCCTTGTCGTATAAACAGGTTGCCGTCACGGAGAATCTTCGTGGCGTTGGCGCCGTCATGGATGGGGTCGAGAGCCGTGACGGGTTCGGCTACAAAAGTGCAGGTGACAATGGCATTGGCTGTCACGAGCAGCGAACCGTCTTCATTGCAACCGCTCCATGCCTCGAAGAGATAACCCTCGTCCGGCGTGGCGATGAAATGAAGCATTGTTCCGTCTTTGACTTTCGTGAGGTCGATGCCGGTCTCCTGCAACGCTATCGAGCCGTTTGCGGGGGACAGCACTGTCACTTGCCATAACGGGATGACGGTCAGGTGCAGCGTGGCCACACTGTCACAACCGGCAACATTGGTAAGCGTGAACTGGTAGTCGCCGCTTTCGGTGTAAGTCTCGCCGTGCCACTGATAACTGCCTTCCGCCGTCTGATATTCCTCGCCTGCGTTGGAGTGGTTGATGGTCAGGTGCATCGTGACGATGCTGTCCTGTCCGGTCACGGCTTTGAACGTCTCCACTACGTCTTGGGAGACGGTGTAGGTCTTCTGGTTCCATGTGAATTCGTCGCACGCTGTTTCGCTGAACTCGTAATAGACAGGCGGCAGAGTAATGGTCAGGTGCAGCGTGGCCACGCTGTCGCAACCGGCAACATTGGTAAGCGTGAACTGGTAGTCTCCGCTCTCGGTGTAGGTTACGCCGTGCCATTGGTAACTGCCTTCCGCCGTCTGATATTCCTCGCCTGCGTTGGAGTGATTAATCGTCAGGTGCATCGTGACGATGCTGTCCGTTCTCTGTTCCTCTTTCCAAATCTTGTAGGTCTCTACAATGTCTTGCGACTGCTTGTAGGTCTTGTCATTCCATATGAACGAGTCGCACGCTGCCTCACTGAACTCATAATAGACGGTAGGTATCTCTTTGCGCAGGAAGTCTTTCCATACCGGTGCATCGGCGTAGAGGTCGAACGAAGCCGCCGGCACATAGAGCGCACAGGTGGTCTTGTCCACGTTATTCACCACGCGCTCGGTGATAGACTGCGGCGTAACGGCGTAGTTATAGATGGCTTGCAAGCCTTTGCAGCCGTAGAACGCGTCCTGGTTAATCGTCGCCACCGTAGAAGGGATGATGAGTGTCTCTAAGGCCGTGCAGCCCTCTAACACGCTGACCGCCACCGTGGTTATCCCTTGCGGAAACTCAAGCGCCTTGAGCGCCGTGCAGTACATGAAGGCTCTGTGACCGACACTCGTCACTGCGGGCGGGAGGACAATCGTCTCCACTTTGCTCATGTTCTTGCAGAGGTAAGGGGGCACAACTTTGACGCTGTCACCGAAGGTGAAGGAAGTGACTTGGGAACTTGTGCTGTAGAAAGGTGCATCGCTGTCCGAACCGATGGAGCACTCCGCCGGCAGCCAGGTGATAGAGACCGTCGGGTTGCCTTTGAAGGCACCGTTACCAATCGAAGTGACGGTACTCGGGATGGTGATGTCCTTCAGGTTACAGCCATTGAACGCCCGCGTGCCAATGGTCACTAACCCTTCGTCTAAATTGACTTTGGATAGTTTGGAACAGCCGTAGAACACATCGGTGCTGATGGTCGTCAGGGTAGCCGGCAGATGAATGGAGTCCAACGCGGTACAGCCTTCCAAGAAACTGACAGGCAGCGTCTTCTGCGTCACCGGCAGATTGATGTACTTGAGCGAAGTGCAATACTGGAACGCGTTGCTGCCGAGCGACTTGACGGACGGCGGCAGCACGACGGTGTCGAGTTTGCTCATGTTCTTACATATATACCACGGCACCGTCACTACATTCTCACCAAAGGTGAAGGAAGTGACTTGGGAACTTGTGCTATAGAAAGGAGCATCGCTGTCCGAACCGGTGGAGCACTCCGCCGGCAGCCACGTGATGGAGACGGTCGGATTGCCTTTGAAGGCACCGTTGCCAATCGAAGTGACGGTACTAGGGATGGTGATGTCCTTCAGGTTACATCCATAAAACGCCCGCGTGCTGATGGTCTCCAGTCCTTCGTCTAAATTGACTTTGGATAGTTTGGAGCAGCCGTAGAACACGTCGGTGCTGATGGTTGTCAGGGTAGCCGGCAGATGAATGGAGTCCAACGCCGTACAGCCTTCCAAGAAACTAACCGGAAGCGTCTTTTGCGTCACCGGCAGATTGATGTATTTGAGCGAAGTGCAATACTGGAACGCGTTGCTGCCGAGCGACTTGACGGACGGCGGCAGCACGACGGTGTCGAGTTTGCTCATGTTCTTGCATATATACCACGGCACCGTCACTACATTCTCACCAAAGGTGAAGGAAGTGACTTGGGAGCTTGTGCTGTAGAAAGGTGCATCGCTGTCCGAACCGGTGGAGCACTCCGCCGGCAGCCAGGTGATAGAGACCGTCGGGTTGCCTTTGAAGGCACCGTTACCAATCGTCGTGACGGTACTCGGGATGGTCACTTCGGTCAGTTTGCAATTATAGAACGCCCGCGTGCCAATTGTCTCTAGTCCTTCGTCGATATTGACTTTGGATAGTTTGGTACATCCGTAGAACGCGTCGGTACTGATGGTCGTCAAGGTTGCCGGTAGATGGATAGAGTCCAGTGCGGAACAACCTTCCAGGAAACTGATAGGCAGTGTCTTTTGGGTTACCGGCAGATTGATGTATTTGAGCGAAGTGCAATACTGGAAAGCGTTTTGACCTAATGCTCTCACGGACGGCGGTAACACAACCGTATCCAGTTGGCTCATGTTTTTGCATATATACCACGGCACCGTCACTACATTCTCACCGAACGTGAAAGAGGTGACTTGGGAACTTGTGCTGTAGAAAGGTGCATCGCTGTCCGAACCGGTGGAGCACTCCGCCGGCAGCCACGTAATGGAGACTATCGGGTTGCCTTTGAAGGCACCGTTACCAATCGAAGTGACGGTGCTCGGGATGGTCACTTCGGTCAGTTTGCAGTTATAGAACGCGCGCAGACTGATGGTCTCTATTCCTTCATGTAGGTTCACATGGGAAAGCTTGGTACAACCGTAGAAAGCGTCTGTGTTAATCGCCGTGATAGAGGACGGCAGAACCACCGACTCGAGGTTCGACATCGACTCAAACGCACTCGTCCCAATCGTCGTGACGGGATAAGTGGTGGCTTCGTAGGTCACACTCGCGGGAATAGTCACCGAGGTGTACGCACTATAGACCGTCTTACCGGAACTCTGGTCCGCTAACACGGTTGCGGAGGACGTACCCAAGGAATAATACAAGCCATCGATAAGAACCGTCGTGGCGGCGTAAGTAAGTGAGCAAGCCATGAGGGCAAGCAAGAGGAAAAATTTTCTCATAAATGGGATGTTTAACTTTTGCGCTGCAAAAGTAGTACAATTTTTTGAACTGTGCAAATATTTCGCCAACTAAATGCGATTTGCAACAAAAAGCATAGGTTTGCCATTCACGCGGCAACCGATGAGATAGAGGTCCCCGCCGTCTTTAAGACGGTATTTCTTTTTGAGTTGCTCCGGCGTGAGAGGATAATTGCGTGTGAGCACATTAGCGTGCTCAATTTGTGAATTGTGAATTGTAAATTGTGAATTGATTCGCCAAACTCGTCCGGGGAAGTTGTTGAGGAGCGTGTCCGAGGCGTAGAGATGGGTGTTTACGTCCAGTTTGGCAAGCCCGAAACGCTGCGCCACCAACTTATAGGCGCCGGCTTTAAGGATGGCGGCATTAGGCTCATATATATAGAGACCGACTACGCCTGTAAGACCGCTTTGCTGTAGGACCGTTTCACTGTAGGACCGTTGCACTGTAAGACTTGCTTCTTCTTCACGGGTGAAGACAAATGCTTGGTCTTTTTTTGACAAATCAACCGCTGTAATGGTCGTCTGATGGCTGAGTGCTGACTGCGGACGGCTCAACAGCAATACTTCTTTGACTTCGTTCCTGACTGCCACCACATGCACATCAAAGGCTAACGGCGAATGGCTAACAGCTAAAGTTTTTAAGGCTTGCGTGAGGTCGAGCATCGGCGACAGTTTGAGCATCAGTCGTCCGTCCGGCGTGAGGTGCTGCAAGAGCACAGGGAGCAGTTCAACGACATTCGGCATGCAGTCTTCGAGACGGAACACTTTGCCGCCGTGGCTGTCGCGACGGTAAGGGTCTAAATAAATTAGGTCGAATAGGTCGTTGGTCGTTTGTCGTTTGTCGTTGGAGAGAAATTCTTCAGCTGTGGAATGATGGATACAAATCCCCTTTCCATTAGGGTGTGACGGAGTCGGCAGACTGAAGTTATGCTCCGCGATGCGGCATAGTTCAGCGTTCTGCTCGACGTAGTCGGTGTGCTCGAAATGTTCGCTTAAGAAATAGGTATCTACGCCGTAGCCTCCGGTAAGATCTAATAAGGATGAAGGATGAAAGATGAAAGATGAAAGGAGGCTTGCTTTGTACTTTGCCGTCAGTTCGGATGAACACTGTTCGCAACTCAGGCGCACGGGGTACCACCATTCGTCGATGGCGGCAAACGCAGGCAGTTTGTCGGCAGTCCGTTCACGACCTTCGACTTGCTGCAAGAACCATCGCCATTCGTCATAGGAGAGGTGCTTGTATTTATTTCGTTGGAGCGCTAAGTCGGCTGCCTGCATAATAGTATTGGAGTATTTGTTCGTGCGTCATTCCTTCGCTTGCCATGACCGCCGCGCCTATCTGGCATAGTCCGGCGCCGTGACCCCAACCGTGGCCGGAAAGGGTGATAGTCGTTGGTATTTGGTCGTTGGTCGTTGGAGACTTTTCTACGTCAAACCATGAACTATAGAGGCACGTGCGACTCAACCATAGACGGATTTTCAACTCTTTGCCGATGACTTCGGTGCGCTTGGTACCGACTATCTTCAGTTCATAGATACGTCCCGACGCTCCGCGTTTGAGGGGAATGAGGTCAATGATTTCGCCGAAGTCAATACCCGATTTCGTGCGGATGATATCTGACAGTTCTTCGGCGGTGTAGGTCACTTTCCAATCCCTGAAATCACGCGTCTCTTGGTCGTAGTCGTTCAGCACAAGTCGCAGCACCCGCGGCGAAGGCTGCTTGCAATAGTCGCATTTGACGGACTGAATATAAGGCACATCGATGTCTTCCCAACAGGTGCGCCACACTTCCGTCCGTCCGCCGCAACACTTGTAGTACCGGCAGTCGCAGATTAGTCGTTCGTCGTTTGTCGTTGGTCGTTGGAATGTAAGCACTTGTCCGGCAGTGGCGCGCACGGCTTCCACGGCGCGTTCGTTCATGCGCCGCAGTCCTTCGTAACGCTGACAATGGTCGTCGGCGCAGACATCAAAACCTACGTGGTTCGGGTGCTCCATCGCCCGCATCGCCCAACTGCGGGAGATGACGGCGTGCGCTTTGAGCAGTTCCATCGGACTGTTGGCGTTCATCTCGGATGAGATGACGGAGCACAAGTAGTCTTCGAGGTCGAGCGTGTTGATGGCGGTTTGTGTGCCGTCGGGATTAGTGCGTATTTCAAGGGTGCCGGCGAACTCCTGGTCTTCCGTCCGGTCCCAATGAAAACCGATGCCGATGCGCACGTTCTTCAACAGGAACGTGTGCTCGCGCTGCTCGTACTCAATCTTCGGAGCGGTTAATATGCCAACTTTTATGAGCATTCAGCAATCAGTTTTCAGCATTCAGCCTCGCTTGCAGTTCGAAGGTGCGCAGACGGTCTTTGTACCAGTTGTTGCGGTTCATGGCGATGATGTCGCAGTTGGCATCGGAGTTGTCTTCCCACCGGCGGCAGTTATATACCACGTCGTAGATACGACCGATAGGCCAGTTGCGGCTGATACGCAGTCCGACGGCGTAGTCTTCGCCGTATTTGGTGGTGGGGTAGTTGATGGTGCGGAGCAAGGGCACATAGAAGCCGCGCGGCGCACCGAGACCGTTGATACGCAGTGCGTTGTTGCGGCCGTTATCGTCCGTCCACTCGCGGTGGTCAATCACTCCGGGAGGTAAAGTCTCGCCTGCCATGTTCGTCAGTTGGTAGGTGCCGATGACCATGCCGTATTTTGGTCGTTGCGGGACAGAGCCTATCGTTGGTCGTTGGTCGTTTCCTTCAAAGGCATCAATGAATTTCTGTACGGTGGTCTCGTCGAAATACGTGTCGTCGCTGTCCAGCTGGATGGCGTATTTGCCGCAACGCGGGTCGTGTATCGCCACGTTCCAGTTACCGCCGATGGCGTGCCAGGTCTTGTCTTGGGCGATGTAAATCAGGCTATTGGCTGTTGGCTGTTGGCTGTTGGCTATTTCCTCAATAATCTCTTTTGTGCCGTCGGTGGAGTTGTCATCGACGACGATGACGTTGAACGAATAGGGCGCACGTACTTTCTGCGCGAGGGCGCTTTTTATCGCGTCCGCTATCGTGCGCGCGCGGTTTTTACAAGGAATAATCACCGAAGCGGTGACGGGGTAGGAGTCGTCGGCTTGCGGCAGCGGCAGATATTCGCCGGGTTTGAGACAAGCACCGATGCGACGCAGATGCGCCGTGACGCATTGCTCCATCTCGATTTGCACTTGCCTGTTGCGCGGGTCCACGTAGTCGAATAGTTTCTCGCCGGACTTGCGTGTGTCGTTTTCCACTTCGTAATAGAGAAATTCGGGAATGTGGGTCAAGACCGCTTCGCTGATAGAATATAGACCGCTGCGCTGATTGAGTATAGACTGTTTTTCCGTCGCTCTAAGGCGCAAGTCGTACAGCCCTGCGAATTCGTAGTCGGTGTCCATCGCAGCGACGAGGGCTTTCAGTTTGGCGGTGTTCCATAGCAGCACCGCACCGAAGTCGAAATCGTCCCGAAGGGCGCCAATCTGGTAGTCGATGACGGGGGCTTGTGTGACGGTCTCACCAATCTTGGCGAAATGGTCCGCATAGACCATTGTCGCGTCGGTCATCTCCATCACTTGTACCATGCGTTCCTGCCCTAAATAGACCCATTCGATATCGGGTTTTAGGCAAATCATGGTGTACGTTGTGTCCGCTTTCTCAGCGATGTTACGGATGGCTTGTGTGCTGCACACCCGTCCGGGAAGATAAAAAGTAGAAATCATGTGTTCATCAATTTTGCGACGCAAAATTACAACTTTTTTTTGAGATATGCAAATAAAAATGCATGCAAAATGTATATTATATATTTATATATAATATAGTATTTATTAGTAAAATTTGAGCCTGTTTTGCCGGAAAAGGGACGGAAATGTAAGTCAAACGACCCACTGACCACCCACTAATCACACACTAATCACCCACTCGAGGATGCTATTTGGATGCATGGGGGATGCAAAATAGAAGCATTGGAGATTCTAAATGGATGCATTGGCGAAATATGCGGGATGCGGAATGAGAGAGGAAGGCAGCAAAAACGCCACGCTGTGGGGCGTGGCGTGGATGAGCGGACAATCAGATTGTCCTGAAAATGGACAAAGAAATTATTTCACCTCTGTGCCTTGTAATGTATAGATGTTGGTATCGGTTTCTACTAACACTTGACCTTCACGAGCAATCTTGCGCGCCGAGCGTTTGGGAGAAGAAGGTGTAGAAACCGCTTGAGCTTCGCCGTTACCCGGGAGAGAATAAATGTAAGTTTTACCATTGCTACCATAACCAGTCCGCAATATTAATTTATAGTTTCCATTAAATTTTACCAAATCATAACGAAGATAGCCGGGATCCAGGCCTAAATTTAAATCATAGACGACCTCTTTGTCTTCGTTCAAGATCTTATCATTTGCAAGAAAAGTAATTTTGTTATCTGTTGTAAAAATGTTTCTGGTAACATAATGAACAAGCGTATATTCATCAAAAACAATCTTTCTAAATAAATCTAATGTTTCCGGATCATATAATTCCAACCAGCAACTATACTCACTCGCACCATATGGTGTTTCATCCCAGATGTAATAACACGGTGCTTGGATTCTATTCGATTCATCTTCCGAATGATTGCCACCATCTGTAAAAACCAGAAGACCACCGCCATCAAACGTGTGCTCCAATGTGATTTGCGCGTTGGCAAACGTAGCAGCAAAGAGGGCTGCAAGAATAAAGATAGATTTTTTCATAATGCTATGATTTTTAAGTTAATATATAAATAAAAAATGGACGTTCCTTATCTGTCCCAAGGCTGTAGGAAATGCCCATACACCGATAAGTCACGCCCATGCACAACATGGACGTTTGCTGACTTATTTATGGTGTATCTCTTGAACTTCCTACATTCTGGGACACTCAATAAATAGCAAACGCTAATAGTTCAATATGTCCTTCTGTTTAACGTCGGGAAGCGACGGTATATCATTTTTTGTAGCCGAATTCTAATAATAGTTCATCGGCGAGATATTCGTCGCTAAAACAATGCATGTCTGCAACTCCGTTGCTGATAAGGTCATACGTCGTGGAGTCGTAGAATTTACCCAATGCCTCTTCGTACGAAAGTCCTGCCTGCTCGGCAAATAACTTCACGATGCGGGCATATTTACGTTGTAATATAGCGGGGTTCGCTTGCATGGTTATATTCTCTGTGAAGATTTGAAATGAAGATATTTGTCCAATACAGTTTGCGAGGTGATACAAATCTGATGATTAGGCTTTTTCTCACGCAATTCACCTAAAGCCTGTTCGCGTGTATAAATGCCTGTAAAATACAAATCTATCGTGTCGAATACTTGGTCATCAGCGATACCACCCTCAATAATATCGAATTGCTCATGCGGCAGACCCTTTCGGCAAGCCGTTATATAATCCAGCCATTCGCCATCATAAGCAGAAAAGACTTTGCGGGTACATTCCGGACATTCCTCAAATTCGTAGATATTCATAATGGCCTTTTGCCCGCGTCTAATAAAACGCTCACCGTAACGTTCTGCCTGCGCACGCAAAGGAGTGAGATAAAAGCCGACTCCGAAATCGAGGCGAGGACGAGAATGTTGCAAGTCCGGGTGAGGAATTTCTGTATAGGACGTGTGATAAAGAATCATAGTTTGACTCCTTTCTGCTGCATGAGGGATACTAAATCGTCCACTATATATTCCTTGGAAAAACTATGCAACACATCGTAGCATGGCACAATATAACCGTCTATCATACCGGCGTTCTGCATAGCGTGATAAACGTCTTTTGCGCTCTTGTTCAAAAACGAAGCCACATTGTTGACGCAAAAGATAGTGAAATTCAGTATTTTGAAGTCCATATAACTAACTCTTTGCAACTTTCGGCTGCAAAGTTACTGCTTTTTTGCGAGATATGCAAGAAAATCGCAGAAAAAATGCGATTTTTAGACAAAAGGCATTCAGTAAAAACCAAAAGCAGAACACCACCGGAGGTAAGCAGCCGATGCACACGCCGCAGGGGCTAAACCGCTTATGCCCGAGTTTTAGACCGTAGTAGGAATTATTGCGTCTTTATGGTATTCTTTGAGACCTTCGATGGGGTCTTGGAGGATGCGACCGACGGGGAGACCTTCGGTGAGCATGGCTTCTTCGAGAATCGGACGGTAGTACCAGGCAATGGAGCCGACGAAACCCACTTCGTGGGTATTTGTGATTTGTGATTTGTGATTTGTGATTTGGAAGTATTGCACCAAGTTTCTTCTTATGAACTGGAGGAAATGGTCATAGACGAGGGCGCGGATACGCGGGTTGTCGAGATGGTCGGCGCAGAAACGCGAGAGCTTGGCAAGGAAGCGGTTCGGGAAGGGTTGACGGTAGACGCGGTCGATGATGTCAGCCATCGAGGTTTGGTATTCCTCAAAGAAGAGTTCTTTTAAATCGTCGCTTAACTGATTCTTGAGCAGGTCGCCCACCAATCGTTTGCCGAGGACGGCACCGGAGCCTTCGTCGCCGAGGATAAAGCCCAAGGACGGAACAGACCATTCGATGGTCTCGCCGTTATAGAAGCAACTGCCGCTACCGGTGCCGAGGATACAGGCTACGCCGGCTTGGTGGCCTAACAGTCCACGAGCTGCACCGAGCATGTCGGACTCGACTTGCACTTCGGCTTTCTTGAAGACCGACTCCAGCGCCTGCCTGACGATGACTTTCTTCTCCGGCGTACACCCCGCGCCATAGAAGAAGACGTGCGTCAGCGTACCCGCCCACAGCACCTTCGCTATCTGCGGCAACAGTTGGTTACTGATACAAGCGCGTATCTGCTCTTCCGTCTGGAAAACGGGGTTGATACCATCCGTGCGCACGTCGGTACACTGACCGCTCGCCGTCACCAGACACCAATGCACTTTTGTGCTCCCACTATCGGCAATAAGAACCATAATAAATGACGATTTGACGATTTACGATGTACGATTTATCTTTTTCGCTGCAAAATTACAAAAAAATTTGCACATGTGCAAGAAAAGTTGTAAATTTGCACCGCAAATTCATTTTAAATCCGTATATACCATGAGTAATTTTAGTGCACAAGACCTGGAGCAATTACAGGCTCGAGGCATTTCCGTAGAGAAAGCGGAGGCTCAGTTGGAATGCTTCCGTAATGGTTTTCCTGAGTTGAACATCGTTGCGCCGGCTTCGACGAAGAAGGGTATTCTGGCCCCGAAACGCGCGGAGCAGGAGGAGTACATCGCGGCTTGGCAGCGCTACCTCGAGGAGGGACATAAGATTCTGAAGTTCGTGCCTGCTTCGGGTGCAGCGAGTCGTATGTTCAAGAACCTGTTCCAGTACTTGGAGGACGGCATTGAGACGCCGTTCATCCAGGATTTCCTTGCGCACAAAGACCATTTCGCTTTCGGTCCGCAGTTGGCGGGCAAGGAAGGTCAGGAGGCGGTGCGTTACCTGCTGCAAGACATGCACTACGGCGACCTGCCGAAGGGTCTGTTGCTCTTCCATAAATACCGCGACGGTGCGCGTACGCCTGCGCTGGAGCATCTTGTTGAGGGTGCGCAGTACTGCGTGGCTCCGGCGAAGAAAGGCGAGAAGCCGACCGTTTATCTGCATTTCACGGTGAGCCATGACCACCTGCCGCTGTTCCGTCAGCACATTGCAGAGAACCTGCCGAAATTTGAGGCGAAGTACAATGTGAAGTTTGATGTCACGTTCAGCGAGCAGTTGCCGAGTACGGATACGATTGCTGCGAACCCCGACGGCACGCCGTTTAGAACGAAAGACGGCAAGTTGCTCTTCCGTCCGGGTGGCCACGGTGCGCTGATAGAGAACCTCAACCAGCAGGACGCCGATATCGTCTTCATCAAGAATATCGACAACGTGGTGCCTGACCGCCTGAAGAAAGACACGATTCGTTACAAACAGATTCTCGCCGGCGTACTTGTGACCGAGCAGAAACGTGTGTTCGAGGCGCTGAAGGACCCGAACCTGAGCGACGAAGAGCGCGCTAAACTGAACCGTCCTATCCGTGTATGCGGCGTAGTGAAGAACACCGGCGAACCCGGTGGTGGTCCGTTCCTCGTTCGTGAGGCAGACGGTTCGATTAGTTGCCAGATACTCGAGTCCACGCAGATTAGCGACCCGGCCTTGATGGCGAAATCGACGCATTTCAATCCGGTGGACCTCGTTTGCGCCATCCGCGACTACGAGGGCAAGCCGTTTGACCTGCCGGAATATGTGGACCCGCAGACGGGCTTCATCTCCAACAAGTCGAAAGACGGCAAGGAACTGCTTGCGCTTGAATTGCCGGGCCTCTGGAACGGCGCGATGGCGAAATGGAACACGATTTTCGTGGAAGTGCCCGTCTCGACCTTCAACCCCGTGAAGACGGTGAACGACTTGCTCAGAGAGCAGCATCAGTGAAAAAAAAAGCCACCAAGACGGTGGCTTTTTTAAATGAACAATGAAACAATGAACAAGGCGTCCTAGGGACTTTTGTACAACGTTTTTAGTCTGTACGCATTCTACGAGTTAGTACCGAACCTGCTACAAGCCCTTTGTTAATTGTTAACTGTTACTTGAAATCATTTCTTCCGTCGTTCGAAGACGATGGTCACCATTACCGTGAGTCCGATAAAGAACGGGTAGATAAGCCATGGCACGATACTCACCGCATTGATTCCCGCCAGGCCGCTGGCCATGAGCAGCTGGGCGCCGTAAGGCAGCAGACCTTGTACGCAGCAACTGGTGGTATCCAGCAGACTGGCACTGCGACGCGGGTCGATGGCGAAGCGCTCCGACACACGTCGTGCAATGTCGCCTACCGACAAGATAGCAACGGTGTTATTGGCCGTACAAATATTCGCGAACGCGACCAGTCCGCAGATGCTCCATTCCGCACCTGCCCGGCTTTTCACGCGGCGCGTGATGAGGGCAATGACGAAATCGAGTCCGCCGTTATGACTGATGAGGGCGAAGATGCCGCCGGCCAGCATGGAGATAAGAATCAGTTCGCTCATGCCCATGACTCCGTTCAGCGTACTCGTTATCCATCCCATGAAGTCATAACTGCCGTCGATGAGACCGGTCAGGCAGGTAAGCATGTTGCCCAAAGCGAGGACGATGAGTACGTCTATTCCGCAGGCGGCGCTGACGAGAACCGCCAGATAAGGAAGTACTTTCCACCACCGGATGGCTTCGGCTATATGTATCTCCGTCGCTTCGCTGCCGAGAATGACATAGATAATCGTCACAATAATCGCGACCGGCATCACCATCCGGACATTAAATCTGAACTTATCGCTTAACCGGCATCCTTGCGTCTGCGTGGCGACGATGGTGGTATCGCTGATGAACGACAGGTTGTCGCCGAAGAACGCACCGCCCACTACCGCGGCAGCTACGAGCGGCAAAGCCATCTCCGTCTTGTCTGCCAGACCGGCGGCAATAGGCATCAGTGCCACGATTGTACCGACCGAAGTACCCATACAAAGCGATGTGAGGCACGCGGCGATGAACAGACCCGAGAGGGCGAACCGCGCCGGCAGGAAATGCAGGGTGAGGTCAACCATCGCACCTGCGGCGCCCATCTCCTTGGCACTTGCGGCAAAAGCACCGGCAAGCATGAATATCCATACCATGAGCAGCAGATTGGGCGAACCTGCGCCTTTCGAAAAAATCTTCACACGCTCCACGAACGGAATACCACGCGTGAGCATTACCGCCACCATTGCCGTGATGACGAAAACAAACAGCAACGGCGCGTTGCTCACTCCTCCGTAATAAACAGACAAGCCGACTATAAGCGCAATCATCGCGCCGATGGGCGCCAGCGCCAAAAGACCTTTTTTCATTTTAATACCGGTTAGTCAAAGCACCATTTGATGCCGAGGCAGGGGTTGCACATGAAGCCTGTTCCCGGGGTGCCGCTATTGAAGTTATAACTGAACTCTATCTCGGTGCCTATATGCAGGTTCGGGCATTTGAACCACCGGCCGACATTATACCATAACTGCGGTTCGGTGAGGATGACGAACGACTGTTTGTCGCCGAATTTCTGTCCCCACACATCCAAGAATCCCGAGAAACGCAGTCCCGGCGCCGTACAGAAATCGTCGCAGCCCCATACGAAGGTGAACTGCAGCGGCGCGAGGTTGTGAATGCCGTTCTCCGAACCAAGGATGTATTTATACAGCAACTCGAGATTGAAGATGTTCTTGAAATCGCTCGTATAAAGGCAGTAGTTGAGTCCCACCAACGCCGCATGGTTGATACCATAGCCGCGGATGTCTCCTTCGCCCGCCTTATACACGCCCAAACCGCCGTTGTACTCCACTTGGACACTCAGGTCCTTGGCTTTCGTCTTCTGCCAGAAATTAAGGCAACGGGCGATTTCCATGTACGCCATGAAGGGGGTGTTCTTCGGGTCGATAGGATTGATGTTATAATCAAAATCGACGAAGGCGAAGGTGTTTCCCCACGGGTCGGCATAGAACAACTCAAGCGTCGTCGTCATGCGATTGGTACGTTCGTTGGGGCACGCCGTTCCTACACTTCCGAAGTCATAGAAAATCTGGAGATTGGTGCCGGCGTGTAAAGGCGAAAGATGAAAGAAGAAGGATGAAAGGAGTAGGGCGACAAAAAGCACCCGGCCAAGTCGTTTCATATCATTTGTATATTTCGTTCAACAGTTTCGCCAGCCGGATTCCCGCGATGTACAGTTGTTCCTCCATCGGGATGTGCCAGCGGTAGATATAATGATAGGTGTTGCCGTCCCATGTCTGCTGGTAGGCGTAGATGGCTTCCGTGAAATGATAGTTATGCAACAGCAGTTCCGCTTCGCTCATGGCGAGGATGGCTTTCTTATGGTTGGCGTACTCCTGCTCCAGTTTCTCAGCGTACTCGGTGTAACTATAGCCCTGCGACTCCACCAGTTTCTCGTCCCACACGGTGTGCAGACGGGTGTCTTCCTTGAACCATTTGAGACGCACGTCATTGCCTCCGCGGTCGTCCAGATGGGCGGTGTGCATGGGGCAGTAACGGTCGCCGCTCAGGTGGATGATGAAGCGGAGCGTGTGATTCATCTGCGCATAGTCGCCTTTATGCGCCTTCAGTACCCGCACGAGGCTGTCCGTCGCCCGGAAGAGGTTGCCGCCCTCTTTGGGATAGTCGGTGAGTGCCGCCACCACCGCACTGTCGCTCATCCCGCCGTTGAAGTCCTGGAAATGCCAGTCATAACTCGTCGGATAGATGGTGTCGCTCTTTATCTCGTCCGGCCAGTTCGCCCAATAGATGGCACCTTGCTTGCCGAGCGTCTTGTCAACCGCCTTGCGGGCTTTGCAACTGAGGTTGTCATAAGCAATCTTCGCAATGATACGATGCCCCTTCTGTCCCCATCCGTAAGCGGGAACAGTATTCACAACGGCCAGCGCGGCCACCAGCATAAAGGTAAAAAACTTTTTCATGGAATATGATGTATTTCGTTTTTATTGTACGGCTTGCCGGATGAGCGGCGCCAGTTCAGTATTGTCATGCCAGCCGGAGAAGAGTTGGGCGTTCGAACCGATGGAGTAGATAGGAATAACGTGTGCGGAGTGTGCGCGCGTGGTCCAGCCTACATGTGCTTTCTTATTCAGCAAGTCGATGCCGGCGGCGCTTAATGCGTTGATGTTCTTGTACATCGTCTTGGTGTCGCTGTTCTTCCTCGCGCGCGCTTTTTTGAATAAGGTCTTCAATGCTTTCTCCTCGTCGTCCTCAATCTCTACGCCGTCCCAGAAACCTAACAGGCTGCGGTAGATGTCCTTCGCCATTTCCCAATCCGGTTTCTTCGGGCCATCGAACAGTTGTGCGAAGCGGTCGCTCAGTATCCACTCCGAGCATTTCTGGTGCTGCAGCACATCCAGATGGAGTGTGTAGTCGCTGTTACCCAGCGCCAGACCGCCGGTCTCATGGTCCGCCGTCACCACTATCAGCGTCTCTTCGGGGTGCGCGAGGTAGAAATTATACGCCTCTTGCAGCGCTTCGTTCATGTCCCAGACCTCACCGAACGCCGTGGCTGCGTCGTCGCCGTGACAAGCGTAGTCAATCATGCCGCCCTCCACCATCATGAAGAAACGCTCGTAGCGGTTCTCGAGGAACGGGATAGCCGTGCTCACGATTTGCCGGAGCGTCAGGTCACCGGCTTTCCGGTCAATGGCATAAGGCAGGTTATCGCCGTGCTTGGGTCCTTGGTCGTCGTCTTTCTGTACGAGGATGAGTTTGTCAACCGTGGATGCCGGGAGCGTGCTTTGCGGCTTGTCGTTGACCAGCAATGCCTGCGCCTCCTGGTATCCGTGCGCGACAGTGTATCCGCGTTGCTCGGCGAGACGGTACAGGTTCACCTCTTTATCGTCTTTCTTACCCTGCGGGTAATGGAAACCGGCTCCGCCGAAGAAGTCAAAGCCGCTCTCGCTCAACTGCTGACCGATTTCATAATACATGCTCCGTTTCTTTACGTGCGCGTAGAAAGCCGCCGGCGTGGCATGGTCGATGGCGACGGTCGTCATGATGCCTACGCCCCATCCCTGCGCCTTCAGTTCCTCCGCGATGGATGGAATACGGATGGTATCCTTATCCATGCCGAGCATCCCGTTATTCGTCTTGGTACCCGTCGCCAGACAGGTACCGGCTGCGGCGCTGTCCGTGATGCCGTTGCTCGCCGAATAACTCGATGCGCTGCCCGAATAGGGGAACGTGCTCATCAGCGTCTGTACGCGGCCTAAAGGCATCCCTTGCTGCGCCGAACGGTACATCTCGGCGCCTAACACTTGGTTGCTGCCCATTCCGTCGCCGATGAAATAGAAGATATACTTAATCTCTGCGTTTACGGCGAGTGCTGCGAGCAGCAGAATCGCTAATAGGTGTATTTTTTTCATTATTCTGTATGTTTTGTGTCTTCTGTTTGTTCTGTGCTTTTCTGGAAGCCTGACGCTGGCGCTTGCGTTTGCGCGCCTCGCGGCGTTTCTCCGCTTTGTGCGCTTCGCGCTCTTCGGGCGAGAGATGCGGCGGCGGTTCGATACCTTGTTCGCGCAGACGCTGGTCCTGAATCTCCTGCTGGTGCTCAATCATCCGCTCTTTCTCTTCTCGTTGCAGCGTGGCCACCTCTTCCGGCGCCAGCGGCTCATGCTGCAGCAGGTCTTCGTAGATGAGCAGCGTCGCCCATGCGTCCGTACTGGCGTAGCGTGCCTGCTCCGGCGTGAGATGACTGTTCTCCCAGTTGGTGAGTTGCTGCGTCTTGGAAATCTTCTTCCCGAAGCAGATGGCGAAAATCTTCTGCAACCCGAGGTCGAGGATGCCGTAGCGCGTCACCATGCTCTGCACATCCACGCAGTTGGCGGGTACGAAATTGCGTCTGCGGCGGAGACCGTTGATATCATCCTTGAATGCCAGACCGACTTTGCAGATGGTAGGGTCGGCGAAGATATCCGCCAATTCCTGCGGCATGCCTACATGCGTGAGGCGGAAGAGGTAACAGCGCTCATGCGTGGCTATCTGCACCAATGCCGTCGGGTAATGCGTGCCCCGTTGGAAACTGGGACGGGCTTCGGTATCGACTCCTATCACGCGTTGCCGGCGTAAGTAAGCCACGGCGTCACCGACCTGTTCGGGACGGTCCACCACCACCACTTCACCTTCAAAGGCCGCAATAGGCATCCATTGCAGTAACTCTTTGCTGATTCTATGTGTATAGGTATTCGTCATCATGTGTTCCCAAAGCGTGTAATGCCCGCATCACGGCGAGTGTCTTTTGCCCCCAGTGCGTCCGGAAAGCCTCGCGGCATACAATCACCGCGTCATGCATGACAGTCTCGTTGCCTGTCTGAAAAGCCGCCGCAAGGTCTTTCAACTCCTGATAGATGTCCGCCAGCCCTTCGGAGATATACGCCGTCTGCACCTCGTCGGTATAGACACCCTGGTCCACAAACACATCCAGATAGGCATCGTCCGAACCCAGTAACTCACGCATTCCCACTAACACGTAGTTGTAGTCCTCTTCGGTCACAAACCGCTGCGGCTCTTCGTCCGTCAATGTCTCCTCTGCGTCCAACAGGCGCGTTCGCAGATACAAAACAGGCAGCAGACGAAGCATCTGCTCTATCCATTCCTTGCGCTCATGCTCATTGCTTTTCTCAATCAGCAGACAGGTCTGCGCAGCCGCTGTCACAAAAGCGATTGTGGATTCCTTATACACGAAGTTTGTCATATACGGAGATGAACTTTTTATACATATCTAGCAAAAAACAGCGCAAAGGTACAAAAAAATTTGCAAATATCAAAATTTTTCTCTAACTTTGCGGCAAATTCTGTGCAAACGAATATAAATAACATGCTATAACCCGAATAAATGACTGAAACAATGAGAAAAATTCTTCTGTTTGCTTTTGTGTGCATGAGCATGAGTGTGCTCGCCCAGCATGTCACTCCGCTGAATATCCGTTTGACGGAGGTGAACTTGGATTCGCTTCGCGCGATGCACCGCACGGAACCGAGGGTGTACCGCACGGCGTTGGATGTGCTGGAGCAAGGGCTGATGCAGAATGCCGAAGAAATCAAGGCGGCTAAAACCGAACTGAAGGCAGAGAAAGCGCACGCCAAGCAATTGGACGCTTCCCTCAAAGAGGCGTCGAAATTAGCGAAGGCGCTGAGCAAATTGTACGACAAGGAGTCGGGCGAAGTGAAAGCCTTGCAAAGCGCCGTGACGAAGCAGCAGGAGGAAATCAGTCATCAGACGGCACTGAACAAAGAGACGCGTGAATTATACCTCCGCTTCCTTTCCAAGCAGCAAGACGAACTGGGATACGTCTTGCGTGACGTAGCCGACCGTCAGCGTGCGATTACCGACCTGGAGAACTCTATTCAGAAAGGCCATTCCATCCGGCATAACTTCGTTCTTGAGACGGAGGTGAAAGCCAAGGATATCACGGCTCTGGAGTCCCAACTCAAATCCCGCATGGCGAAAATCAAAAACGAAAAGAAATCCGCTAAATAGAAGCAATAATGAAGGTTATCAATCTCTCGGAGCACAATAGCGTGCTCAACCAGTATCTGCGCGAAATCCGCGATGTGAATATCCAGAAAGACCCGCTCCGTTTCCGCCGTAACATCGAGCGCATCGGAGAAGTAATGGCTGTCGAGGTCAGCAAAGCGCTGGATTATCAACCTGTCGAGGTGCAAACCCCGCTGGCTACCGCTACCGTCAATACCATCAGTGACCAACTGGTGCTTGCCACCATTCTGCGTGCCGGACTGCCGCTGCATCAAGGCTTCCTGAATATCTTCGACCGCGCGGAGAATGCCTTCCTCAGCGCCTATCGTCGTGTCAATGACAAAGGCGAACTGGAGATTGTGGCCGAGTACATGGCGGCTCCGGCGATTGAGGGCAAGACGCTCATCGTCGCCGACCCGATGCTGGCTACCGGTATGTCGATGGAGGTGGGTTATCTCGCCCTGCTCCGTCATGGCACACCCAAGCACACGCACCTGTGTTGTACTATCGGCACACCGCAGGCCATCGATTGTCTGCGTACATCGCTTCAGGACCGCGAGGATGTCACCCTTTGGTGTGCCGCTGTCGATCCTGTTTTGAACGAGAAAAAATATATCGTCCCGGGATTGGGCGATGCCGGTGACTTGTGTTACGGCATCAAGATTCATCTCTCCGACCGGAAATGACAGTTCGGGAATGGCATTGCTGCACGAAATAGCACTTTCCTTCCTCTATCGCACGCGCCTTCGGCATCTGCTGCAGGTGCGTGCTCATTACGGGGATGCCGAAGAGGCATGGCGGCGCTTGGACGAACCCGGCATGGACGAAGCGCTTGCACGTGCTCAGGAAGAGTTGGAATGGGTGCAGGCGCACGGCATCCGCATCTATACCTTGGGCGATGAGGATTATCCTTACCGCTTGCGGCAATGTCCCGACAGGCCTTTCTTGCTCTACGGCAAAGGCAATCTGCATCCCTCCGATGGATATATCGTCTCGGTCATCGGCACCCGTCATCCTACGGAGCGGGGACGCGAACTGACCACGGCGTTGGTACATGACCTGCACGCCCTTCTGCCGTCCGTCACCATTGTGTCCGGCGGCGCCTACGGCATTGACATCGCTGCCCATCGTGCAGCCATCGGGTGCGGCGCACCGACCATCATCATCCCCGCCCACGGACTCGACCGTATATACCCTTATCAGCATCGCGATGATGCCGTCAGGGCGCTTGAGCACGGCGGACTGCTGACCGAGTTCCCATCGCAGACAGAACCCCTCAGCCCCTATTTCGTGCAACGCAACCGCATCGTCGCCGGACTGGCGGACGCCGTGGTCGTCGTGGAGTCCAAGGAACGCGGCGGCAGCCTCATCACGGCGCGCATGGCGCTTGACTACAACCGTGATCTCTTTGCCTTCCCGGGCAGACCTTTGGATGACACTTCCGCAGGATGCAACGCCCTCATCCGCAGCGATAAGGCGCACCTCATAACGTGCGCCGAAGACCTTGTGCAGGCGATGAACTGGACCACAAGAACAGACAGGAAACAACCCGTCCAGACACAGTTAATCGGACTCATGGATGACCTCACGGAGCGCCAGCAACGCCTGCTTTCCAAACTGCAGGAGGCCGAAGAGGGATTACATATCAATCTGCTGGTCATGGAGACTGAGATTCCTTATTCCGACGTCGCTTCCGACCTCGTCCTCCTCGAACTCCAAGGCCTTGTCCGCTCCCTCCCCGGCGGCATATATCGTTTCAGGCAGTGAGTCGTTCCCTGGCAATCTGCAGGGCTTATGCTATCATGCTGCATCTTATATATACTTTGTATATATCCCGTGATTTTAAATTCTAAAATTACGCAGACACTTGCGTATGTCAAAAAAAAGCAGTAATTTCGGCACGCCCCTTCCCCTCACGACTAAAAGTCCTTCGGGGCGGGTATCCACTCCGAATTTACGTTCGCGTCCTGCGGGATATATGCAAAGGCGGGTATTTTTCGCCAGCCTGACGGCTTCTTATTTAGTCCGTATATATATATATATCGTCATATGCGAGCATAGCCGCTATCTATCCGAACTAAATATATAAAAATTCATTTTATTCGGCGAAAAATAACCCGAATGTTTGCATATATGCAATTTTTGTAGTAATTTTGCAGCCGTTTTTGAAAATCACAACACACCATATTAACGCCTTGCGTAGCAGTTGTGAGCCGCGCGGGCATAAACATTTGTACGTTTATCAATATGATTAAAATCACTTTTCCGGACGGAAGCGTCCGTGAGTACGAAAACGGTGTGACGCCGTTGCAGATTGCTGAGTCTATCAGCCCCCGTCTCGCGCAGGACATTCTATGCGCAAGTATCAAAAGCACAGGTTTAGAGGACGCTTCGCTGCAGGACGGCGAAAACGCCTACAGGATTGTAGAACTGAACCATCCCATTGAGGAGGATGCCTCCATCCGTCTCCATAAATGGGAGGATGCCGAGGCCAAACACGCCTTCTGGCACACCTCGTCACACCTTATGGCAGAGGCGCTGCAGGAACTCTATCCGGGCATCCAGTTCGGTATCGGTCCTGCCATCGAGAACGGTTTCTACTACGATGTAATGCCGCCCGAGGGCGTGGTCATCAACGACACCTGTTTCGCCGCTATCGAGAACAAGATGATGGAGTTGCGCGCTCGCAAAGAGCAACTCGTCAAATCGTCAATTAGTAAGGCCGATGCCCTCAAATCTTTCGGCGATAAGGGCCAGAGTTATAAATGCGAACTGATCTCCGAACTGGAGGACGGACATATTACGACCTACACGCAAGGTAACTTCACAGACCTCTGCCGCGGTCCGCACTTGCTTTCTACCGAACCCATCAAGGCGGTCAAAGTGCTCTCCTGCTCCGCAGCTTACTGGCGCGGTGATGAGAAACGACCGATGATGACGCGTATATACGGCATCTCCTTCCCCAAGAAAGCGCTGCTCGACGAGTATCTCGCGCTGCTTGAGGAAGCGAAGAAACGTGACCATCGAAAGATCGGCAAGGACCTCGAGCTGTTCATGTTCTCCGACATGGTCGGAAAAGGTCTGCCTATCTGGCTGCCGAAAGGAACGGCTCTGCGTCTGCGTCTCGAGGATTTCCTCAAGAAGATTCAGAAACGTTACGGCTACGAGCAAGTCATCACCCCGCATATCGGCTCGAAGAACCTGTACATGACTTCCGGTCACTGGGACCACTACGGCAAGGACTCCTTCCAACCCATCACCACGCCGGAAGAGGGCGAAGTCTATCTGCTCAAACCGATGAACTGCCCTCACCACTGCGCGATTTACAAGAATAGCCCGCGGTCGTACAAAGACCTGCCTTTCCGCTGCGCGGAGTTCGGAACGGTCTATCGCTACGAGCAATCCGGCGAACTGCACGGACTCACGCGCGTGCGTTCCTTTACTCAAGATGACGCGCACATCTTCTGCCGTCCCGACCAGGTGAAACAGGAGTTCATCCGCGTCATGGAGATTATCAACATCATCTTCAAGGCGCTTAACTTCGACAACTACGAGGCGCAGATCTCCCTTCGCGACCCCAACAACCACGAGAAATACGTGGGTTCGGACGAGATTTGGGAGCAGGCGGAGAATGCTATCCGCGAGGCCTGCAAAGAGAAAAACCTGCCGGCTCGTGAAGAGACCGGAGAGGCGGCTTTCTACGGACCGAAACTCGACTTCATGGTCAAGGACGCCCTCGGTCGTCGCTGGCAGTTGGGTACCATCCAAGTGGACTACAACCTGCCGGAGCGTTTCGAACTCGAATATACGGGTGAGGATAACCAGAAACACCGTCCCGTCATGATTCACCGTGCGCCGTTCGGTTCGATGGAGCGCTTCGTAGCCGTCCTCATCGAGCACACCGCCGGTAAGTTCCCGTTGTGGCTCACGCCGGATCAGGCTGTCGTGCTGCCTATCTCCGAGAAGTCGAACGAGTACGCATGGAAAGTCAAAGAGATACTCGAGCAGCAAGACGTACGCGTCATCGTAGATGACCGTAATGAGAAACTCGGACGTAAGATTCGCGACAACGAACTCAAGCGCATCCCGTACATGCTCATCGTCGGTGAGAAAGAGGCGGAACAAGGTCTCGTCTCCGTGCGTCAGCAAGGCGCGGAAGAGAAGGGTTCGATGACCATCCAAGAGTTCGCAGACTTCATCAACGACACCGTCAAAAAGCAGATGAGTGCCTATTAAAAACGCAATAATTTCGGACTCCGCCTGCCTGCGGCATTCCCCCGAAATTACGTTCGCACTGTCGTGCTAACAACAACTTTTTAGCCCGAAAAAACCAAAATATGCAAGCAAATTGAATTTTTTGGGCTAAAAATTTGTGTGTTTCAAAAATTTGTAGTAATTTTGCACGCTTTTTTCGGTCGAGAGGCTCGACACCCAGTTAGCCATTCGGCGAAAAGGCAGTATTTATACGGAAAGGCTTTAATAAGTTTCGCTCGGGGAGCGAGCGCCGCACCGCCCTAACATTTAACAAACGTATTTAGATGTACGCAATTGTAGAAATGAAAGGCCAGCAGTTTAGAGTAGAAGCTGGCAAGAAACTGTTCATCAACCGCATCGCTGACCTTGAGAAAGGTGCGACTGTTGAGTTTGAGAACGTACTGCTCCTCGACAATGAGGGCAAAGTAAAAGTAGGTGCTCCTTATGTAAAGGGCGCTAAAGTGGTTTGCGAAGTGCTCGACAACGAGTGCCGCGGTGACAAAATCCTTGTTTTCCACAAGAAACGTCGCAAAGGCTTCCGCAAACTCAATGGACACCGTCAAGACCTGACGAATGTCGTAGTTAAAGAAATTGTTATTGCTTAAAAGAAAGGACAACCAGTATGGCTCACAAGAAAGGTGTCGGTAGTTCTAAGAACGGCCGTGAATCAGAAAGCAAACGTCTTGGCGTGAAGATCTTTGGTGGTCAATTCGCAAAGGCAGGTAACATTATCGTACGTCAACGTGGTACGGTCCACAACCCGGGTGAAAACATGGGTATGGGTTCCGACCACACCCTGTTCGCGCTCTGCGATGGTATCGTAACCTTCCGCAAGAAACGCGACAACAAATCGTACGTTTCCATCCAACCGGTAGCTGCCGAGTAAATTATGCTGACATTAAAACAGATTTACGACAACAAGGCAAAAGTTATTGCCGGTCTAAACAAGAAGCACTTCTCAGGCGCCCAAGAGGCAATTGACGAAGTGCTTCGTCTGGATGGAGAACGCAAAGCCGCACAGCAATCCAAAGACGCTGCGGCTGCGCAGATGAATCAAATCAGCAAGTCTATCGGTGCGCTCATGGCGCAAGGTAAACGCGAAGAGGCGGAGGCTGCAAAAGCGCAGACAGGTGCCCTCAAAGCGCAAATTGCGGAGTTTGACCGGAAGATGGCTGACGCCGAAGAGGCGCAGACCAAACTTCTGTTCACCATCCCTAATGTGCCTTACGACCTCGTGCCCGAAGGAGCCGCTGCCGAAGATAACATCGTGGTGAAATCCAACGTGCCCCATCATGGCGGCGACACCGTTGGTACCTGGGTAGGTGAGGTCAACAATGACGAAGCGAAGCTTCCGCATTGGGAACTCGCGAAGAAATACAACCTCATCGACTTCGACCTCGGTGTGAAGATTTCGGGTGCAGGTTTTCCTGTTTATATCGGTCAGGGAGCGCGTCTCCAACGTGCCCTCATCAATTTCTTCCTCGCGGAAGCCAACAAGGCCGGTTATACGGAGATTATGCCGCCGACGGTGGTCAACGCCGCTTCGGGGTACGGAACTGGTCAGCTGCCGGACAAAGAAGGACAGATGTACCACTGCGAAGTGGACGACCTCTACCTCATCCCGACGGCGGAAGTACCGGTGACCAACCTCTACCGCGACGTCATCCTCGAGGAGGCACAACTGCCGATTAAGAACTGCGCCTACACGGAGTGTTTCCGTCGCGAGGCAGGTTCGTACGGCAAAGATGTGCGCGGACTCAACCGTCTGCATGAGTTCTCGAAAATAGAAATCGTGCGCATCGACACGCCCGAGCACTCCGATGCTTCGCATAAAGAGATGCTCGAGCACGTGGAAGGTCTGCTGCAGAAACTCGAACTGCCGTACCGCATCCTCCGCCTTTCAGGCGGTGACATGTCGTTCACGGCTGCCCTCTGCTATGACTTTGAGGTCTATTCCGAAGCGCAACACCGCTGGCTGGAGGTTTCCTCTACGTCGAATTTCGACACCTATCAGGCAAACCGTCTGAAATGTCGTTATCGTCGTGCCGAGGACAAGAAAGTGACGCTCTGCCACACGCTCAACGGTTCGGCACTCGCCCTTCCGCGCATCGTAGCAGCGCTCCTGGAGAACAACCAGTGTGAAGAAGGCATTCGCATTCCGAAAGCACTCCAACCCTTCTTCGGAGACACAATGATTCGCTAATAAAAAGCGTCCTTCGGGGCGCTTTTTTATTTCTCTAAACTCCAATCTCTAAACTCTAAACTAAAAAATCGCAAAAATATTTGCATGTTTGCGTTTTTTTTTGTATCTTTGCGGCGATTTTGGAGGACTGTGTCATGACCAATGAAATTCTCATATTGATAATAGCCATCATCGCCGTGCTTATTTTCGGCTTTTGGCTTATTCAGCATTCGCAGTTTCGCAATGAGGAACGTAAACGTCAGTGGGAACTGAAGCGTGAGTCGCAGAAAGCGACTTCGCCTATCCGTCTGCGCGCGTACGAGCGCCTGGCGCTCCTGCTCGAGCGTACCAAACCCGAGCATATGCTTCTGGAGTTGCGGCAAACGAATCCCGAGGCGTTTAGTGAATGGACGGTGGGGCAGGTGCAGCAGTACTTGCTTCAGACCATCCGTGCGGAGTTTGACCATAATCAGAGCCAGCAGGTATATATATCCGAAGAGGTGTGGGATATGATTGTCAATGTGCGGGACCAGACAGCGGCGTTTGTCATCTCCATCGCGGCGCAACTGCCGCCGGACGCCACCGCGCAGACCTACGCTACCGCGCTGCTCACGGCATATGCTTCGAATGGCACGACGCCTACGGAAAAGGCGCTGGAGGAATTGAAAAATGAGGCGAAAACGCTTATGTGATGAGAAATCTCCGACTCATAGTATGTAGCCTTTTGTCCTTACTCCTTGCTCCTTATACCTTCGCGGCGGACACGACTGTAGTGACGGTCGATACCGTAGCGGCGGCGAAGCCGAAGAAACCGCGCGCGCAGATTTATCAGGGGACGACGGTCAAACTCGACGTAGCGACTCCGGCGGTCGTGGCAGGTATCAGCCTCGGTAAACTGCAACAGTATGAACTGGCGGTGAATGTGCGGTTGAGGAACCATTTCTATCCTACGTTGGAGGTCGGTTATGCCGGCGGGCGTACGGAACAAGGCGACACCTTGACATACAATGACCACGGAGGTTACTTCCGCGCCGGACTGGACATCAATCCGCTGCGCAAGAATCCGGACTCTCCGCACGCGTTGCTTATCGGTATCCGCATTGGAACGGGCTTTCAGCCAAAGAAAACGGATTGCTGGGGAGAGATTGTGGCGGGCTGCCAGGTGGAGATAGCCAAAGTCGGTAAGACAGCCTTTTACATGGGCTGGATGGGACGGTTTAAATTCCTGTTCACCCGCCAACCGATGGGTCTGTATGCCGAAGAGTGCTGGCCTATTTACATCCCCGGCTACGGACATCGCTCGGATATAGGATGGGGTGCCAGTTACCACTTGGGTTGGAAATTTTAACCCCTCGTCAAACGACTAACGACAAACGACTAACGACAAACATAAAATATTAATTACTATGAATTCAACACAACTTATGAATCGCGCGGCGGACAACATCCGTATTCTGGCTGCCGCTGCAGTAGAAAAAGCAAAAAGTGGTCACCCGGGCGGTGCGATGGGTGGCGCAGACTTCATCAATGTTCTCTTTAGCGAGTTTTTGGAGTATGATCCGGAGAATCCGGGTTGGGAAGCGCGTGACCGTTTCTTCCTCGATCCCGGTCACATGGCTCCGATGCTGTACAGCCAACTGTGCCTTGCCGGTAAATTTACCCTCGAAGACCTGCAGAACCTCCGTCAATGGGGTTCGGTTACGCCCGGTCACCCCGAGCGTGAGGTGGAGCGTATGATTGAGAATACTTCCGGTCCGCTCGGTCAAGGTCACGTCTTCGGCGTAGGTGCGGCGATAGCGGCCAAGTGGTTCAACGCCCGTTACGGCGCCATCCATAACCCGACGATATATGCATTCATCTCCGATGGTGGTGTACAGGAGGAGATTTCGCAGGGTGCCGGCCGTTTGGCAGGTCACCTCGGTCTGGACAACCTCATCATGTTCTACGACTCCAATACCATCCAGCTCTCCACCGAGTGCGGCGATGTGACATCTGAAGATGTAGCAGCCAAATATAAGGCTTGGGGCTGGTACGTTCAGGAGATACCCGGCAACGATGCGGATGCTATCCGCGAAGCGCTCATCCGTGCGAAAGCGGAGAAAGAGCGTCCGTCGCTCATCATCGGTCATACTACCATGGGTAAGGGCTGTGTCACTGCAGAAGGTGCCAGCTGGGAAAGCAAGTGCTCCACGCACGGTAACCCGCTCAGCAAGTCCGGCGCTTCGTTTGAGAAGACCATCGAGAACCTCGGCGGTGACCCGACGAACCCCTTCGTTATCTTCCCCGAGGTAGCCAAACTGTACGAAGACCGCGCTATTGAACTGCGTGAACTCGCCAACAAGAAATATGCGGCATACCACGACTGGGCAGAGAAGAACCCGCTTGCAGCGAAGGAATACGAGACCTTCATGTCGGGTGAGACGCCGTGTATCGACTGGAGCCTCATCGAGCAGAAAGCAGGCGACGCTACGCGTAACGCCAGCGGTAAGGTGCTGTCGTTCCTCGCAGAGAACGTAGGTAACATGATTGTCAGCTCGGCTGACCTGAGCAACTCCGATAAGACCGACGGCTTCCTCAAGAAGACCCACGCCATCAAGAAAGGTGACTTCAGCGGTCAGTTCCTCCAAGCCGGCGTAGCCGAACTCACCATGGCCTGCGTATGCATCGGTATGGCGCTCCACGGCGGTATTATCCCCGCTTGCGGCACGTTCTTCGTATTCAGCGATTATATGAAACCTGCCGTTCGTCTGGCTGCCCTCATGGAACTACCGGTTATCTTCATCTGGTCGCACGACGCCTTCCGCGTAGGCGAAGATGGCCCGACGCACGAGCCGGTTGAGCAAGAAGCACAGATCCGTCTCATGGAGAAGCTCCATAATCATCATGGTAAACCGTCCATGCTCGTGCTCCGTCCGGCTGACGCCGAAGAGACCACGCTCGCTTGGCGCGCAGCTATCGAGAACACCGAGACCCCGTCGGCGCTCATTCTCAGCCGTCAGGACATCGCTCCGGTGCCCAATGTGAACCTCGAAGGCTTCCGCAAAGGTGCGTACATCGTCTCCAAAGACGAAAACCCACAAGTCGTTCTGCTCGCTTCCGGTTCGGAGGTAGCAACGCTGCTCGCCGGTGCTGAACTCCTTCGCAAGGAGGGCGTGCGCCTGCAAATCGTCAGTGTCCCCTCCGAAGGACGTTTCCGTGAGCAGGACCGGAAATACCAGGACGAAGTGCTGCCGAAGGGAATCAAACGCTTCGGTATGACCGCCGGTCTGCCTTGCACGCTGCAAGGTCTCGTTGGCGACAACGGAGCTATCTGGGGGCTTGAGTCCTTCGGTTTCTCCGCTCCGTACAAGGTGCTTGACGAGAAACTCGGCTTCACTGCCCAGAACGTTTACGAGCAGGTAAAGAAACTGCTGTAAGACCAAGTAACAATACAAAAAAAGCGTCGCGAAGACGCTTTTTTTGTTTATCTCTTGCATATATCATGAAAAAGCAGTAAATTTGCGCCGCAAATTTGTGAAGAAGAGCATGAACTGGACAGAAATCAAACATACATGCGTTGATTGGTTTCAATCGTTGCGGGCAAAACTGGGCACGCTTTGGAAGAAGACGGAGGGGTTGCGCATGAAGCTGAGCGCGCTGTGGGCAAGACTGGAGTCGTGGTGGCAGCGCTTTGTGGAGCGCTATGAGGCGCAGCAGGAGGTGATTAAAAAGCAGAGCGAGATTTCGCACGAGCGTATCACTATCAAGCGTGCCGTGCTGTCGTTCATGGAGACGTGGGGGCTCGGCTCGCGGAATATCTTCTATACGATGTGGCATCTTCTCTGGCGTCCGGGCTACATGATTGGAGATTACCTCAACGGGCGGCGCAAGAAATACCTTCAGCCCTTCTTCATGTTCTTCGTTCTCACGCTTATCCTTGTGCAGATGGCTTTCTTGCTGAAGGTTCAGATGCCCAAAAACAAGGACATGACGCTCACTGCGTACGAGTTTCTCCGCGACCACCAGAACACCTTCTCTGCCGAACAGAGAATGACCATCATCAAGACCGCTAAATGGCTCGATGTCGTGCATGACTGGAGGGACGAGAATCGCGGATGGGACATCCTCATCCAGTCCTTGGGTATCGTATTCGCAACATGGCTCCTTTGGCGCAAGAGTCCGCGTATAGGCACCGGCGAATGGGTGGTTGAGAATGGCGAATACATCGAGGGGTACAACTTCGCCGAGATAGTGACGGTCATCGCCTACATCCTCTGCCAGTTGCAGATTCTCAGTCTGATAACGATGCTGTTATTCCATCGTCTGCCGTTCGATCATATGTCCGGTCTGACGATGATTGTTCCAAAACTCATCCTCTTTGTGGTTCTGATGATAGACTTCAAGCAGTTGTTCCAACGCAAATGGTGGCCTACTATATGGCGCACGTTCATCATCGTTCTATTCGTGTAAAAGACCTTTTTGAACGCAAACTACAAATAAATTTGCACATATCAAAAATATTTCGTAATTTTGCACGCAAAATTGTGTGAATATGGATTATAACTTCAGTGAAATCGAGCGAAAGTGGCAAAAGGCTTGGGAAGAAGCGGAGGCCTACAAAGTATCCAACACCTCTGACAAGCCTCACTATTATGTGCTCGATATGTTCCCTTACCCCTCGGGTGCAGGTCTTCATGTCGGCCACCCCTTAGGCTATATCGCATCGGATATCTACAGCCGTTACAAACGCCAGAAGGGCTTTAACGTGCTGCACCCCATGGGTTTTGACAGTTATGGTCTGCCGGCGGAACAGTACGCCATTCAGACGGGTCAACACCCCGAGAAGACGACCTTTGAGAACATCGACCGTTACATCTCGCAACTCAAGAAAATCGGTTTCTGCTATGACTGGAGTCGTGAGATTCGTACCTGCGACCCGAAGTACTACCATTGGACGCAGTGGGCGTTCGTGCAGATGTTCAATTCCTATTTCGACCCGAAAACGCAGAAGGCGCAGCCCATCAGCAAGCTGATTGCGGAATGGGAGGCAAACGACCCCAAATGGGCGACGATGAGCGAGAAAGAGCAGCAGGAACGCCTCATGAACTACCGCATCGCGTATCTCGCGGATACGAAGGTCAACTGGTGTCCCGCGTTGGGTACGGTGCTTGCCAATGACGAGGTGAGCGAGGGCTTGAGCGTGCGCGGCGGTTATCCCGTGGAGCAACGCGTCATGCGTCAGTGGTGCCTGCGCGTGAGTGCCTATGCCGGCCGTCTGTTGGAGGGTCTCGACCGTCTCGACTGGACGGAGAGCCTCAAGGAGACACAGCGCAACTGGATAGGCCGTAGCGAAGGCGCAGAGATGCAGTTCATGGTCAAAAAGCCTACCCCCAACCCCTCCCTGAAAGGAGGGGAGGAAGAATTCCCGATGACGATATTTACGACGAGGGCGGATACTGTTTTCGGCGTGACATTCATGGTGTTGGCGCCGGAGAGCGAATATGTCGCTAAAGTGGTTACGGACGAGCAGCGCGAAGAAGTGGAGGCTTATCTCGCACGCTGCAAGAACCGCACGGAGCGCGAGCGTATCGCCGACCGCAAGGTGACGGGTGTGTTCACCGGCTCGTATGCCATCAACCCGCTCACGCAGGGCGAGATACCTATCTATATCTCCGATTATGTGCTTGCCGGTTACGGTACAGGTGCCATCATGGCGGTGCCGGCGCACGACAGCCGCGACTACGCCTTCGCCAAGCATTTCAACCTGCCGATTATCCCGCTCATCGAGGGCGCGGATGTGAGCGAGGAGTCGTTTGACGCCAAGGAAGGCAAGATGATGAACTCCGGTTTCCTCAACGGCATGGAGGTCAAAGAGGCTATTCAGGCGATGAAGGAATACATCACCAACACCGGCATCGGTCGCGTGAAGGTCAACTACCGTCTTCGTGATGCCATCTTCAGCCGTCAGCGTTACTGGGGCGAACCGTTCCCCATCTACTACAAGGACGGCACGCCTTATGCGGTTGATGAGAAAGACCTGCCGATAACCTTGCCGGAGGTGAGCGATTTCAAGCCCACTTCGGACGGTCGTCCTCCTCTGGGTAATGCGAAGGACTGGACGTACAAAGGCTATCCGCTGGAGCTCTGCACCATGCCGGGCTTCGCGGGTTCGAGCGCGTACTACCTGCGTTATATGGACCCGAAGAACGACAACGAACTGGTGTCCAAACAAGCCAACGACTACTGGCGCCAGGTGGACCTCTATCTCGGCGGTTCGGAGCACGCCACGGGGCACCTCATCTACTCCCGCTTCTGGAATAAGTTCCTGTATGACCTCGGCTATATCTGCGAGGACGAGCCGTTTAAGAAACTCATCAACCAAGGTATGATACAAGGCCGTTCGAACTTCGTCTATCGGTATGTAGGCGAAGGCGCGACGGGCAACCTCTATATCTCGTATAACCTCATCGAGAACCCCGAATACAAGGGCAAGGTGCAGCCGATTCACGTGAACGTGAATATCGTCAATAATGATGTACTGGATATTAATGCGTTTCGTAACTGGATGCCGGAGTTCAAGAATGCGCAGTTCGTCTTTGCCGACGGTTCCAGCATCGAAGACAACCCCTATCTCGCCGGACCGAAGCAGTATATATGCGGTTGGGCGGTGGAGAAGATGAGCAAGTCGATGTTCAACGTGGTCAACCCCGACGACGTCATCGCCAAGTTCGGCGCCGACACGCTGCGGCTGTATGAGATGTTCCTCGGCCCGCTGGAGATGTCCAAACCGTGGGACACCAACGGCATCGACGGCGTGCACCGTTTCCTCAAGCGTCTCTGGAACATGTATGAGAATATCGTGGACGAGGAGCCGACGAAAGAGGAGTTGCGCAGCCTGCACAAACTGATTAAGAAGATTACGTGGGATGTTGAGAACTTCTCGTTCAATACCTCCATTCCGGCCTTCATGATTGCGCAGAACGAACTCTCCGCCCTCAAGTGCAACAAACGTGCGATTCTCGAGCAGATAGCTGTCCTCTTGGCTCCCTACGCACCCCACATCGCTGAAGAAATGTGGCATCGTTGCCAAGCAGTCAGCAATCAGCCGTCAGCCGTCAGCTTTGTCATTGACGCCGCTTGGCCTGAATGCAACGAGGCTTATCTCGTCGAAGATACCCAGAAGTACCCCGTGCAGTTCAACGGCAAGGTGCGCTTCACGTTCGAGTGCCCGAAGGACACACCGAAGGAGGAAGTGGAGAAACTCGTCCTCGCGCACGAAGACACCGAGAAATATCTCAACGGTGCCACGATAAAGAAAATCATCGTCGTGCCGGGCAGAATTGTAAACATCGTAATGTAGTACGCTGGAAAAAACAAAGGGAGGCGAGTAACCTCGTCTCCCTTGTGAACCAGCTGGGGCTCGAACCCAGGACCCCATCCTTAAAAGGGATGTGCTCTACCTGCTGAGCTACTGATTCTTATCTCGGCTCAAGAGCCTCGAACGATTATTGCTTGCGCAATTTTCACCGGCTTTTTTCCAAAAGCGGCTGCAAAAGTACTACAATTTTTTGAAATACGCAAATATTTTTAAAGATTTTTATAAAAAAGTAACACTTTAGGGCATTTTTGCCCATCATATATGGAAATAAAACTCGATTATAAGCGCAGAAAGACCTCACAAGTCCAAGTAGGTAATATTTTCTTGGGTTCGGACTATCCCATCCGTGTGCAGACAATGGCGAACACCGACACGAACGATATAGACGGTTCGGTGGACCAGGCACGTCGTTGCATTGAGGCGGGTGCCGAGTTGCTGCGTTTCACTACGCAAGGCATACGTGAGGTGGAGTCGCTCAAGGAGATTCACGCCCAAGTGCTGACGGCGGTGCCTTTGGTGGCGGACGTCCATTTCCAAGCTGACGTAGCCGATGCGGCTGCGAGAATCGTAGAGGCCGTGCGTATCAACCCGGGTAACTACAGCAAGGATGCATCCAAACTCGAAGAGCGTTTCACCCGTCTGCTTGACATCTGTCGCAAGCATGAGACCGCCATCCGCATCGGCGTGAACCATGGTTCGCTCGCTCCGCGTATGATGGAGAAATACGGCGATACGCCGCAAGGCATGGTCGAATCCGTCATGGAGTTCCTCCGCATCGCCGTCAACGAAGAGTTTGAGAATATCGTCATCTCCGTCAAAGCCTCCAACACGCGCGTGATGGTCGAAACGGTGCGGCTGCTCGTCAAGACGATGAACAAAGAGCACATGGCTTATCCGCTGCACCTCGGCGTTACCGAGGCGGGCGAAGGCGAAGACGGACGTATTAAGTCGGCGGTCGGCATCGGTGCGCTGCTCGCCGACGGAATAGGGGATACTATCCGTGTGAGCCTGAGCGAAGCGCCCGAGAACGAGATACCTGTCGCACAAGAACTGGTGGACTATTTCGCGGACGAAGACTCTATCCGTTATGACGGCTCTGTGACGGCCGAAGTGCTGGATAATATCGGCGGCAATGCCGAGATACGTTATACCAGTTATGAAGACGAATGGGATACTTTCGCGCTCCAAGCTGCCGCAGAGTGCGGACGGCTCTTATGGGAGTACAAGGCCACCGAACTGACGCTTGTCAACCCCAATTTCTCGGAAACCCGACTCAATTTCCTCAGCAAAGACATCCTTCAGGCTGCGCGCGTGCGTATTTATAAAACGGAGTATATCTCTTGTCCGTCCTGCGGTCGCACCCTCTTTGACCTTCAGAAGACCGTCTCAGAAGTGAAGGAAGCCTTCAGCCATCAGCCATCAGCCGTCAGCCAAGGACTGAAAATCGCCATCATGGGCTGTATCGTCAACGGTCCCGGAGAGATGGCGGATGCGGACTACGGTTATGTAGGAGCCGGACGCGGCAGGGTGTCGTTATATAGGGGCAAGGAGTGTGTCCTCAAGAATATCCCGCAGGAAGAAGCCGTCGAGCAGCTTTTGACGCTCATCGAGCACGACCATAATATTAACAAACCAAATATTTAATCTTTATGCAAAAATCTCCATTACAAATCGCCCGTCAGGCTTATCAGCCGAAGATGCCGGTGGCATTGCAGGGCGCTGTACGCCTCGTAGAAGGCGAGAAAACACATTCCGTGGCTGACCAGGAGGACATCAAGAAACTCTTCCCGAATACCTACGGCTTGCCGCTTATCACGTTCGAGCCCACCACGGGTAAGAACCACTGTGCCGAACCCTTCAACGTGGGTGTCATCCTCTCCGGCGGTCAGGCTCCCGGTGGCCATAACGTCATCTGCGGCCTGTATGACGGTCTGAAGGCGCTCAACCCCGACAACCAACTTTACGGTTTTCTCGGCGGTCCTTCGGGTCTTATCGACGGCAAGTACCAACTCCTCACCGGTGACATCATTGACGAGTACCGCAATACCGGCGGTTTCGACATCATCGGTTCCGGTCGTACCAAACTCGAGGAGACCTGGCAGTTCGATAACGGTATTGAGGTCTGCAAACAACTCGGCATCAAGGCGGTAGTCATCATCGGTGGTGACGACTCGAACACCAACGCCTGCGTCCTCGCGGAGTACTATCTGCAGAAGCAATGCGGCATCCAGGTTATCGGTTGCCCGAAGACCATCGACGGTGACCTCAAGAACGAGATGATTGAGACCTCGTTCGGTTTCGACACCGCTTGTAAGACGTATGCCGAACTCATCGGTAACATTCAGCGTGACGCCAATTCCGCGAAGAAATACTGGCATTTCATCCGCCTCATGGGTCGTTCGGCGAGTCACATCGCCCTTGAGTGTGCACTCCAGAGCCAACCGAATATCTGCCTCATCTCCGAGGAAGTGGAGGCGAAGAAGATGACCCTCAATGATATCGTCGAGGATATCGTCAAAGTCATCGTCAACCGTGCCAACGCCGGTCTTAACTTCGGTACGATTCTCATCCCCGAAGGCCTTATCGAGTTCATTCCGGCGATGCGCATCCTCATTCAGGAACTCAACGACATGCTCGCTGCCAACGAGGAGTTCGCACAACTCGACGGCGACGATGCGAAACGCGAATATGTCAAGTCCAGCCTCACGCCGGCTTCCTGTGAGTTGTTCCGTTCGCTGCCGAAGGGTATCGCCAAGCAGCTCACTCTCGACCGCGACCCGCACGGAAACGTCATGGTATCGCAAATCGAGACCGAGAAACTGCTCATCGAGATGGTTCAGAAACGTCTGGCTGTCCTCAAAGCCAACGGCGAGTACAAGGGTAAGTTCGCGGCGCTCAACCATTTCTTCGGCTATGAAGGACGTTGCGCTATGCCGTCGAATTTCGATGCCGACTACTGCTATTCGATTGGTGTGAACGCTACGCACCTCATCGCGGCAGGCAAGACGGGTTATATGTCGCTCGTGCGCAACCTCACCAAGCCCGCAGCCGAATGGCTCGCAGGCGGTGTGCCTATCACGATGATGATGAATATGGAGAAACGTAACGGTAAGATGAAACCGGTTATCCAGAAGGCACTGGTGGAACTCGACGGCGCACCGTTCAAGTACCTCGAGGCACATCGTGCCGAGTGGGCAAGTCCGGACACCAATTATATCTATCCGGGACCTATCCAGTACTACGGTCCGACCGAGGTGTGCGACCAACCGACACGCACCTTGTTGCTCGAGCGCGGCAAATGATAAATTCCGGTGAAAATAGAAGGAGACGGAGTGGGGTGTTATGCCTCACTCTGCTCCTCTTTTTCTCCGCGTTCCTCTCGCCTCTCGCCGCAGACCCTTCATCTACGGACAGCGTTCTGCTCGATGCCTACCGCAAGGAGAACATGACCGTCTGGAAAGAGTATCTTGATACCAACGACCAACGACTAACGACGAACTACCTTCTCTACGAATACGGCTATTGCGGCTATATCGTGGCGGAGGCGAAAAAAGACGGCAATGAGGCGCTGCTTCCGGAAGCCAAACGCCGTGTGCAGCATTTCAAATCATCAGTCGCCAGTCACCAGTCGCAAATGCCCACAGGGCACTACGAGATGTATCTCTCGGCGGTCTATGTTTATGAACTGCGGTTGCATGAGTCTTTCCATCCCGCCAAGGCGATGAGTCTTGCCAAGCATGCGACCCGATTGGCGCCGGAAGACCCTTTGGTGCTCTCGTATTACGGCACGTCGCTTTTCTATGCGCCGCCGCCTTTCGGCAGCAAGCGCGAAGCGCTCGCGTATTTTGAGAAGGCGGACCGTTTTTTCTCCGCGCCGCAGTGGCGTTTCTGCTGGATACGCGAAGCCACACGCATGTATATCGACCAATGTAAAGCCAAACTGAAATAAGTGCGGCTTTTTTTATAAAAATATAGATTCTCTTGCATATTTCAAAAAAAAGCAGTACTTTTGCGGCGCAAAAGTTTAAATCACACCGATTATGAGTCAATTGTTTAAAGGCGCTGCGCTGTTTATCGGCGGCGCACTCGTGGGAGCCGCTGCGGCTCTGCTGTTAACGCCCAAGACCGGCGAAGAAGTCCGTAAGGAAATCGCCGACCTCGCGGACGAAGTGAAGAAAAACGCTCAGGAATACTGCGAGCAGTTGAAGCAGAACTTTGGTGAAGCGAACGCGTGTGCAGATGCTGAGCCGAAGGCCGCTAAGAGCAAGAAAGAGGAGGCTTGATATGGATAACGAACTTATTGAAACCATCAAGAAGGAAGCCTCGCAGTATAGTCAGGCGGTCGGCAAGGTCGGCAAGTTGCACCTGGTAGGTCTCGTCAGCCGTGTGTTGGGTCTTTTCCTGCTTATCTTCACGGTGGTGCTCTGCGCATTGGCGCTCTTCGCGTTCTTTGCGGTGGCGCTCATCGACATCCTCGATAACTACATGCCCGTATGGGGTGCGGCGCTCGTCGTCAGCAGCCTCTATATCGTGCTGATCATCGTGGCTGTCGCCTGCCGCAAGCCTCTCTTCGTGCATCCGTTCATCGCGTTGCTGACGAAGCAAGCGGTCCGCACGCAGCGTGAACTGGACCTCGAGACGCTCAAAGCCTCGCAGGAAGTGGAGCTGCAGAACGTACGTATAGCCACCAAGGTGGATAACGCCACGCGGGAAATCAGTTTCTATGCCCTGATAATCCGCCGCGTGTGGAAATGGCTCACCGAAAGAATCCGCAAGTCCTGACAGTCCGCCGTTTTATATGGGTGTTGCTGCCGGCCGTGCTGCTGTTGCTCTCGTGCGGCTCGCAGCAGAAGCGTCTGACGGCTCGTCAGGAGTCGGCGCAGAAGCGCACGGCGGAGTTGTGCGCCGCCTTGGAGCGTGGTGTCTCGTTGGATACTGTCCGCATGATAGCGGAGGAAAGCGACGAGGCGCTTTTTTATGTCTTCGATGCGCATAAGATGGTCTATTGGTCGTCCAACCGCTTGGCAGCGGGTGAGGTCTTCCTGCGCTCGTATGACACATGGCGCGAACAGGATTTCGCCAACGCCAAGGTGATGACCCGATGGACCAAGGCGGGCATGTATAATGTCCTCACCGTCGTACCCGTCTCCTATACCCAGCTGCAGGACTATACGGAGATTTACACCGTAGCGGCGCAGACCTTCTCCTTCCGGCAACTGCTGGAGAACCATGAAAAGCCCTATGCCGCTTCGCGGCTTTATTTCATCCTCTGCCATGTGCTCTTCGGCCTCGTGCTGGTGATAGGCGTCATCGGCCTTGTCGTCAACCGCGGGACGCGGAATATGCGCCTCTCCACGCGCATCCTCTATATCGTTCTGGTGCCCGTGATGGCGGTATTCGTCTATATCTTCTTTATGTCCATCCGCTACGTGCAGCGTAATTACGAGGAGCATCAGCGGCATGATTTGCACATGAAGTCGGAATACGTGCAGTCCTATCTGCGCAATCTCTATTACTGGGATGTGGCGCTGACGTCCTCGCAGGCGCCCGGACTGTCGATAGACCTGCATGACCTGGGTTATGACATGAATCAGGACATCCATGTGTACGGTTTGGGCGGCGAGTTGATAGCGTCCTCTTCGCCCGCGCTGTTCAACAGTGGCGTCCTCTCGCGGCGCATGGCGCCCGAAGCGCTCTTTTCCGACGAGCACTCCCTCGTATGCTACGAGCAGATAGCCAACCAGCCCTATCTGGTGTCCTACGTGCCTTTCCATAACGGCTCGTTTGTGACGATAGGCTATATAGCCGTTCCTTTCTTCCTTAGTGAACAGGCGCGTAACGCGCAGGTGGACAAACTCCTGGCGCGGCTGCTGCCGCCGTATATCCTCGTGCTGCTCATCGCCCTTGTCTTCGCCATCGCGGCGGCAAGGAACATGACAGCGCCTATCTCCCTCTTGGCGGAGAAGATGCGGGGCTTCACCATCGGCGGCAAGGAGAACCACATCGACTACCCCTATCATGACGAGTTGGGTGTACTCGTGGAGCGCTATAACAGGATGGTGGACCGCGTGGAGGAGAGCGCCGAGCAGCTGGCGAAAGCCGAACGCGAGAGTGCATGGCGCACCATGGCGCGGCAGATAGCCCATGAGATAAACAACCCTCTCACGCCTATGAAACTGAGCGTGCAGAAACTGCAACTCAAGCGCGGCACCGACCAGTTTGACGCCTATTTCGAGAAGACGACGCAGATGCTGATATCCGAGATAGACAACCTCGCGCACATCGCGCAGTCGTTCTCCGCCTTCGCCAAACAGCCCGAGGTGGTGACGACGGAAGTGGACGTGGCGCAGAAACTGTCGCACGTCATCACCCTGCAGCGCGAGAACGACGCGCAGATACCCGTCCGTTATGTGGGCGCCGATAGCGGCGTGTACGGACTCGCCGACAAGGAGCAAATAAGCCAGGTGTTCGTCAATATCATCAAAAATGCCATTCAGGCTATCAGCAGTCAGCCCTCAGCCCTCAGCCGTCAGCCGGACATCATCGTGACGCTCAATGCGCTCTACTCGGATGCGGAGATGCAGATAGCCGTCTCCGACAACGGCCCCGGCATACCTGCCGAGGTGCAGGAGAAAATCTTCCGCCCCAACTTCACGACCAAGAGCAACGGCAACGGCCTCGGTCTCGCCATCTCCAAACATATAGTGGAGGGCTCCGGCGGGCGCATCGAGTTCGAGACTTCAGACAAGGGCACGACCTTCTTTGTCTATCTGCGCAAGAGTATCTCATAAACCCCGTTTATGTATTCGCAAATCATCCATCCCTCCGAAGCGTTGAGACCTTATATAACGCGCTACGTGTTCGTGCGCGCGGAAGGCTCTACGGATACCATGACACCCCCGTCCGACGACCCGAGGTTCGTCAACGGCAAGCATGTGCAGCCCTTGCTGCCCAACTACGGCTGTATGGTCTTCATGCGTAATGTGACCGCCGACTTCAGCGGGGTGGCATCCGACGGACTCACCCTGCTCGGCGCCAACCAGACCACTATCGGACTGACCACCCTCAGCGGTTGGTTTGAAGGGATGCTGCTGGACTTTGAACCCGGTGGAATGTACGCCCTGCTCGGCATCGACCTGCAGCAACTGGTGGGAAAGGTGCTCACCGCTGCCGACTCCGGCGACGAGGGGCTGCTGCAACTCGACCGCCTCTTCAAACAGGCGTCCCGGCCGCAGGAGGCAGCGCAACTGATTGACGCCTTCTTCCTCGGTCATCTTCCCCGCACCGAGGACTACCGCTACACGCGCTTGCGCAAGGTGATAGCGGTGTGCGACGAGGCGAAAGGGAATATATCCGCCGCCGAGATGGCGTCCGTAGCCTGTCTGGGCGAACGCCAGTTCCTGCGCGTATTCCGTACATACGTCGGCATCCCGCCCAAGCAGTTCATCCGCCTGCGTCGTTTCCACAAGACCTTGCAGCACATGCAGCGCGAGGCTGCGGAAGGCAGACCGGTCGATTTGATACAGATTGCCTTGCAGCACGGCTATTATGACTTGAGTCACATGGCCTTGGAGTTTCAGCAGATGGGATGCGTCTCTCCGAGCCATTTCCGCATGTTAGGTATTCCTCTAACAGACGATTTTTCCGTTTTTTTCGCATAAAAAAACACCCCAAAATGCCCTCCGGCAGGCAAATGTCCGATTTTTCATATTTTAATTCGGCAAAAAGCAGTACCTTTGCACCGGATTTGGAAATGTAACCTTTTCATCGTACGTGTATCTAATAGGTAGAATCAATGCTAACAATTATGAAAAAATCGTTTTTGTTTGTTATACTGATGCTCTTCACCTTCTCGGCTTCTGCCAAGACGGTGAAGGGTAGCGTCAGCAATGAGAAAGGCGAGGCGATGCCTTTCGTGACCATCTCTGTCCTCGCGCAGGACTCAACGCTTATCACCGGTGCCATCACCGATGATGACGGCAAATACGAGGTACAAATGCCCAACGACGAACGTCCAATCATCATCCAGGCCTCCTATATCGGCTATCATACCGCTTTCGGCGGACCGGACTTCGTGATGCGCGAGGAGACGGAGCGCCTGGCGGAAGTGGAGGTGAAGGCGAAAAAGCCGCTTGTCGAGCGCCAGATGGACAAGTTAGTGGTGAATGTGAGTGCTTCGCCTCTGGCTGCCGGTTCGAATGGTAACGACATCCTGCGTCGTTCGCCGGGTGTGCGCATCGATAAGGACGGAAACATCACCGTCAATGGCAAGAGCGTGGAGATTTGGGTGGACGGCAAACCCTCGTATCTCAGCGGACAACAGCTCAAAGCCATGTTGGATGGAACAGACGGTAACACGATTGAGAAGATAGAAATCATCTCCAACCCCTCCGCCAAATACGACGCGAGCGGGCAGGGTGGAATCATCAACATCAAGACCAAGCGCAACATGATGAAGGGCTTGAACGGAATGCTCTCTGCCGGCTATGGAGGAATGTACTTCAGCGATGTGCAGCGTTGGTTGCAGATGGACATGGTCTCGCTCAACCTCAACTACCGAGGCGCGAAGACCTATACCTTCGGCCAGTTCACCCAAGTCTTTGCGCAGAATGATATCGATTTGGAAACATACCGTCAAACGCCGATATTAGAGAACTACTCCAAATCGGGATACAATATCAATTTCCAGTATTACATGCTCAAGGTGGGTAACGACTGGTATATCGACTCGCTCAATACGCTCGGTTTTATCCTTCAGGTGCCGTATATGGATGTCTATCAGAAAATCATGCCGGGACGTAACTATGCCTATATCTATTCTCCTGCGGATACGATTAATAGCACGACCAATTCCAGTAATCGTCTGAAAGCGCCGCAACACACGGTGAACCTCAACTACACTCACACCTTCTCGGAGGCTTTGGAGCGCGAACTGACGGTCAACGTGGATTATAACCGCTATAATAACGGATCTGTCAATTATCAGGAGACGCAATACGACAGACCGTATGAAGGTCATTCCCAACTTGGCTTGAAGATCAATAGCCGGCAGATCGTGGATATATACAGTGCGAAACTGGACTTCCAGACCAAGTTCTGGCAGACGGGAATGATTGAGTGCGGCGTGAAATACGGTCTTTCTACAACGAATAATAATATGTTCACGGATTCTACGGCTAACTATATAGCTCTCCCGACAGACACGAGTGCTTTCCGTTATGACGAGCATGTGGCGGCTGCGTATATATCGGTCGGCAAGCAGTTCGGCGAACACTGGACCGTCAAACTCGGCGTGCGCGGCGAATATACCTACAGCCACGGCAACTGGCTGAGTGCCGACTCCGTGACCAACAGGTCCTATTTCAACCCCTTCCCGACGGCATACATCGGCTATACGAGCCGTCCGCTCGGCAAAATCCAGCAGCCGATAGCCGTCAGCGCCAGTTATACGCGCCGAATCAAGCGACCCAACTACTGGATGCTTAACCCCTTCCGCACCTACATCGATGCCTATAGTTATCAGGAGGGAAACACCGAACTGACGCCGGAGTTCAACAATGATGTGGAAGTGAACTTCAGTTGGACGCAATACTTGAATATGACCTTCATCTTTGCACACACGCAGAACATGTTCTCGCAGAAAGTGACCATCCAGCCGAACGGCATGGGGTCTATCAAGTGGAGCAATTTCGGCACATGCACCACCCATGGTGCGACGCTCTCTCTGACCGAACTGCCGCTCGTTCCCAAATATGCGTCCAATAGTCCGGAGGACGGTCTAACGACAAACGGCAAACGGCAAATTACGGGCGCATGGCTGGCGCTGACCGTCAATGCCGGCTGGCTCCATTTCATCAACAAGTCGTATGAGACACAGCCGGACGGCAGCCCCGTCTATGAGAACCGCAACCACTACGGTTATGTGAGCGGCACCCTCTCCGCGTACCTGCCGAAAGACTGGACGCTCACTCTCGACGGCAACTGGGCTTCGCCGATGACCACCGGTTACGACCGCCAGGGAAGCACGTATTTCCTCAGTTTCGGCGTGCGGAAGATGTACATGGCGAAAGGCTTGATTTTCAACCTCAACATACAGGACTTGGCTCGTTCGCTGTCCATCTACAGCCTCAACGAAGGCATGCAGCCCGGTTGCTCCAGTTGGTATAGGAATACGGTCCGTCAGCAGCGTGTGACCTTCTCGCTCACATGGATGTTCGGCCAGTACCAGCAGCATAAGAACCGTAAGGTGGGCAACCTCGATGAGTTGAACCGTCTCGGCGGCGGTGGCGTCCAAACCGGCAAATAAGCGGCTACTATTTCAAACGCGCGAAGCGCCAAACTATTTCAAACCGCTTCATGCAGAAAAAAATCGCTCATCTGGGCGATTTTTTCTTGTTCCTCTAAACTCTAAACTCTAAACTCTAAACTAAAAAAACGTGCTTTTTCTTAGCAAAGCACGATTTTTTTCTTGCATATATGCAATTTTTGTATTACCTTTGCCGCGTAATTGGTATTCTATGAAAAAGCACATTCTTCTACTGAGCACCTTGCTTGTCGTCTGCCTCAGTGCGGCGGCGCAGAGTTCCGGCTTTGCCAAACTGGACGAGTGGACCGGTATCTGGAAAGAGACCCAACAGACTTTTTTCGGCTATCCGCTCAACGAGCAATCCGCCTTGCACGGCTTCTACCAGTGGTATGTAGCTTCAGGCATGGACGTGGTGAACCTCAATAACGCCGGCGACCCGATGAGCGGGCAGCCCACCAACTATTCGTCGCACGCGTTCGAACGCGAGGTGATTGAGTTCTTCGCGCCCCTCTACGGCTTCGAGAAAGAGAATGTGTGGGGCATCGTGACGCACAGCGGCACGGACGGCAACAACCACGGCATCTATTTCGGCGCCAAATACCTGCTTAACCGGACGGGCAAGATGCCGGTGGTCTATGTGTCGGATGAGGCGCATTATTCGAATCTCCGCCTGTGTGACCTGCAGAACCTCGACGTCCGGCTGATAAAGAGCGACACCATGGGGCGTATGATTCCCGACGAACTGGACAAGGCGCTGGACCACACCCGTCCGGTGCTGATGGTCTATGCCATGGGTTCGACGTTCAAGGGCGCCATCGACGACATGGACGCGCTGAACGCGGTACTGGACCGATACCCGGAACTGACGGTGTACCGCCATGTGGACGCCGCGCTCTTCGGCGGCTATCTGCCGTTCACGAAGCATAAGAAGATGGTGAGCAGCAAGCGCATGCGTTTTGACGCCATCGCCATCAGCGGCCATAAGTTCTTCGGCATCGACTCGCCCTGCGGCTTGTTCTTGTGTACGCGCGAGACCTACGACAACCAGAATAGTTTCAACGTCACCTATCTCAACGGTAACATGCGGATGATCAACTGCTCGCGTGACGCCGTGCAGCCGCTTAAGTTCTGGTGGCTCATCCAGACCGTCGGTTATGACAACTGGTCCAAACAGGCGAACCGGATTCTGGAGCACACCGCCTACCTCAAGCGGAAGTTGGCGGCTATCGGCTGGCCCTGTTGGTCGAACGAGTACAGCAATACCGTCTTTTTCAAACGTCCGTCGCCGGAGATTGTGCAGAAATACAACCTGGCGCAAGGTTATGACGAGCGCTTCGGCGGTGAGCTGGCACATATCGTGGTCATGCAGCACGTGACCAAAGCGAAGATAGACATTTTTGTCCGGGAACTGAATCGAACGACAAATTGGTCAGGTAATGTCAGATAGCCATCTGGCGGCGGTATTCCTCCGGCGTCTGGCCCATCGTGCGCTCAAATTCCATCCGGAAGGCGTATAGTGATTTGAAACCGACATCCGCGAAGATGTCTTCCTCGCTCCTGTTGCGCTGCTCACGCAGCAGCCTGCAGGCGGCTTGGATGCGTCGGTCGTTCAGATAGTCGGCAACCGACTTGCTGTACCCCTTGGCGATGGCGTATCGCAAGCGTCCTTCCGAGATGCCGAGTGCCTCCGCGAGTTCGGCGCCTGTCAGGTCGGGACGCCGGTACAGTTTGCGTTTCGCCACCTCGTCATCTACCCATGTGCTCAAGGTGTAGGACGGCACTTCCTGCGCGGGACGGTGTTCCCCGGAGGAGGCATGGCGGGCGCGTCTGTCCATGAGGTACATATGGAACGAGATACCTGAACCAAGCACGGTGATGACTGCGATAATGATGAATAAGTAGAGCATGTGTTATATGTTTGGGTGTGAAATGTGGCAGCATAAGTGCGGGTTAGGTTACTTGATAAAGCAGAAAAAATGGAAACTTATTCCGCACTTATGCCTATGCCACAGATAAATCGGGTGCAAAGGTATATAAAAAAGAATACGTACGCAATACGCGCACGTATTTTTTGACACGGAGTACCTTTCTTGCTGTAATTTCTTACGAAATATTACATTTCATGCTCCATTCTTTGGGCGTGATGCCGGTCTCGCGGGAGAAAATATGGGAGAATACGTTACGCGACGAGAAGCCGGAAAGGGTAGCCACCTCCGTCATTTTCATTTCCGGATGCTGCTCCATCAGCCGTTTTGCCTCTTCGATGCGGTAGCGGTTGACATACTGAAAGAAGGTGCAGCCGTAGGTATTATTGATGAAGTGGGATAGATAGGTGCGGTTCATGGGCAGCACGGCGCGCAGGTCCATCAGTTTGAAATCGGGATTGCAATAGGGTTTCTCGGCGTCCATCCATGCGTCCAACCGTTCGCGGTCCGCATCATTGCCTGTCTCCGGCTCCTCTTCCGCCGCCGCGGATACGCCTTCCCACGGGTTCTTGCGGAATAGTATCTGTTCGGTGCTGTATGCGAGCATGAAGATGATGAACCACTCCTGCGTGAAGGCGCGTGTGTGCCCGTTCGTGAAGCACATATATACGTAGTTGGCGCCGATGATGAAGAGCATGATACAATAGCGGATGACCCATTGCACGTCGATATTCTCCATGGATGAGTAGTTGTCCTCGCACCATCGTCTGTACGCGCGTATATGCGTCAGCACCACTATCAGCAGCACATAGGGATAGAATGCGATGATAGGCCATAGACTCATCGGCACGATGTAGTCTAACGCCACCAATGCCGTCATCGGCAGCAACTGCCATAGCACAATCTTCCAGTTCAGCCATCCCGGGCGAAGTGTCTCCGTGGGGTAGAGTGTCATCAGCCAGCCTAACAGGTTGCCGAAAAACAACTCGTAGGTCGTCAGATGCTCCGCGCCCATGTTCATCACCTTCATCGGAGCCACGAGGTAACATGCTAAATAGCACAGGTCGCCCAGGCCCCATATCAACAGCGCATATAGCCACAGGCGGCGAAGGCGCAACCCGTCGGTATGCCGGAAGACCAGCCATGCGCCGAAAAACGCCGTTGCAAACGTAGCTACGTTGAGCGCAGGCGTGAGAATGACGTCGAATATTCTATTCGGAATAAAACGGGAAGCATAGGTGCTTGCGCCTACTATGACCGCTAATACCACGCCGAACCACACCTCGGAATGATAGTCCTCCCAAAATTCGCGGAAGGCACTCGTCTTGCCCGATGATGTATTGGTTTTTGTCTCCATAAATCTGTCTCCTTCTTTGGATTCAATTGCCAAATCGGCGACAAAGGTAGCGCTTTTTTTTCAAATATACAAGAAAAATCGCCTCAAAGAGCGATTTTTCTTGTTTGTAGTAAATTCGGCACGCCCTTATTCGCAAGCGAACAAGGAATCCTCCGAAGGTACGTTCGCATCCTGCGGGATATATGCAAGGAGAGCAGTTTTTCGCCAGCCTGTCGGCTTTACTATTTAGCCCGTACAGATATCGTCTTATGCGAGCATGGCCGCTATCTGTCCGTACTAAACAGATAAAATTATATTTTATTTGGCGAAAAAATGCTCAAAATTTGCATATATGCAATTTTTGTATTACTTTTGCAGCGGAATTTGCGCCAACAGCTAATAGCTAACAGCTAATAGCCAACGACGAACGACTAACGACCAACGACGAGAAAATGAACGAGTTTTTAGAGAGAGAAGAAGAGATACTGAAGATGCTCAAGACCGTCTTCGACCCCGAGATACCCGTGAACGTGTATGACTTGGGCTTGATATACGGTATTGAACTCAAAGACGACGGCGTGTGCGAGATAACGATGACGCTTACGGCGCCGTCATGTCCCGCGGGGGACTTTATCGTCGAGGACATCCGCCAGAAAGTGGGGTCGGTGGACGGCGTCAAAGATGTGAACGTGACCATCGTCTTCGAACCCGAATGGAGCAAGGAGATGATGAGCGAGGAAGCAAAATTGGAACTGGGATTCCTTTAATTGACGATTGGACGATTGACGATTGGACGATTGATTGTCCCATTGAAAAATAATTATTCAATTGCCCGCAGTAAATCGTACATAAAACTCAATCGCCAAATAAATCGTTAAATCGTAAATTTGTAAATCGTCAATAATAATGATCTATTTTTTAAGTGATGCGCATTTGGGTAGCCTTGCCATTGAGAAAGGCTGGGTACACCAGAAGAAAGTAATCGAGATGCTCGAGATGATGAGCAAGGACGCTGTGTCGATTTATATGCTGGGTGACATGTTCGACTTCTGGTTCGAATACTACGTCCATGACAAGCGGAAACGCCAGTTCTCGCCGTTCCTCAAAGAGATACGTTCACTCGTCAAACGTGGTATCCGCGTGCATTATTTCACGGGCAATCACGACCTGTGGACCTTCGGCGGTCTGGCGCAGATGACGGGCATGGAGATTCATTTCGAGCCGTGTACGATTATCCGTTACGGCAAGTCGCTGTACCTCAGTCACGGCGACGGCGTGCTGCCGAAGAAATGGCAGACCCTCTACCCGCGCGACGTGGTGCGTAAGATAAGACGATTCAAGGTGCTGCGCGACATCTTCCACGACCCCGTGCTGCAGACCTTCTTCCGTATGTTACCTCCGAGTTGGGGCAATAAGTTAGGCTACAGCTGGGCGAAACGCAGCCGGCTCAAAGAGTTAGAGAACCCCTGTCCCTACAAAGGCGAAGACAAGGAAGAACTGGTGCTGTTCGCCAAAGAGCAGGAGAAAGAGCACAACCACCGCGACTACTATCTGTTCGGTCACCGGCACATCGAGTTGGACTTGCAGATTGCAGGCGGCGCACGCGTCGTCATCTTAGGCGACTGCTTCCAGCACTTCACCTACGCCAAACTGGACAAGAAAGGACAGTTAACGCTTCATAGCTATGAAGGGGAAAGTTGAACTTCGTTTGTTTGAAGTTGTTTGAAATAGTTTGAAATAGTTTGAAGTTGTTTGAAGTTGTTTGAAATAGTTTGAAATAGTTTGAAGTTGTTTGAAATAGTTTGAAGTTGTTTGAAGTTGTTTGAAATAGTTTGAAGTTGTTTGAAGTTGTTATGCATACGAGAGAGGAACAATTGGCGGCATTCGGGCGGCTGCTCGATATTATGGATGACCTGCGGGAGAAATGTCCGTGGGACCGCAAGCAGACGTTTGACAGCCTGCGGCAGAACACCATCGAAGAGACCTACGAACTGGCGACGGCGATTAGTCGGCACGACATGAATGAGATCTGCAAGGAACTCGGGGACGTGCTGCTGCACGTGGTCTTCTACGCCAAGATGGGCTCGGAAACAGAAGAGTTCGACATAACCGACGTATGCAACCGGCTGTGCGACAAACTGATATACCGCCACCCGCATGTGTATGGCGCTGAGGCTGCGCAGAATGCAGACGAAGTCAGTCATCTATGGGAGCAGGTGAAACTCAAAGAGAAAGGCGGTAACAAGACCGTGTTAGGTGGTATTCCGGACAGTCTGCCCAGTATCGTGAAGGCCTACCGCATACAGGACAAAGTGGCGAACGTAGGCTTCGACTGGGAGAAACGCGAGGACGTGTGGGACAAGGTGAAAGAGGAGATAAGGGAGTTCGAGGAAGATCCTTCTGAGGCAGAACTCGGCGACGTGCTATTCGCACTTATCAATGCTGCACGACTGTATAAGTTGAAGCCGGACAACGCCTTGGAGCAGACGAACCTGAAGTTCATCCGGCGCTTTAACTATATAGAGACGCGCGCGAAAGAGCAGGGCAAAGAACTGAAGAACATGAGCCTTGAGGAGATGGAAGCACTCTGGCAGGAGGCGAAGAAAGGCGATAAGCGATAACGGATACTTGCCGTCAAGCATCAATGGACGGCGAAGTCAATGTAGAACTCCCGATGGCTGTACGCCTGGTTCGTAGCATCGTTGGTGATGGCGAAAGTCATTCTCTGACTGCCGGTCAGTCTGGGGACGAACCATAGATTCACCGTCACGAGGACTGCACTTGCCGGCTTGAAATACATCACTCCTTCCTCTAACTTCGACGTTCCTGCAAGCGCCGCCCTGACCGTCGAATCGCAGGTCAGCCAGTAGTCAAACGAGCCTGTCGGCGCCTGGATGACGAATGACCGGAGATAATTGTACTGGCCGGAGACGATGACCGGCATCCTCAGGGTGTCGCCAACAGACAAGAGGTCAGTGGCGCGAAGCGTGTCCTGCTGACCGCCATGCAAACGGTACATCTGCGAAGCATACATCTCCGGCGTGGACTGCGCCTCGCTGTTAAAACAAGAGGTGAGCGCGAGAGAGACGGACGCCAATAGGAATATAAACCAATAACGTTTCACAAGTGCGGCATAAAAGACTCGAACTTTCACTCCTTTCGGAACCAGATCCTAAGTCTGGCGCGTCTACCAATTCCGCCAATGCCGCGGCGAGCGGAGCGAGCCGCTCTTCCTTTTAACGGATTGCGGGTGCAAAAGTACTGCTTTTTTTTGAATTATGCAAGTAAACACGCAAACTTTTTATCATATTTTGCCGAACGGCGTCAAAATCGTGCATCGTTGGACGCCGTCTCCGGTGGCGTATATCGGTGTGATGGTAGGTGCGGGTACACGTGACGAGCAGCCGGCTGAGAACGGCATGGCGCATTACATCGAGCACTGCGTATTCAAGGGCACCGCGCGGCACTCCGCGCGGCAAATCATCCATGCCATCGAAGGGATAGGCGGCGAGGTAAACGCCTATACGACCAAGGAAGAGACGACCTTCTACGCCGCTATCCTGTGCGAACATGTGCAGCTGACGCTCCATCTGATAGCAGAGATGCTGCAGCAGCCGGCGTTCAAGAAAGAAGAGACGGACAAGGAGCGCATGGTCATCATGGACGAGATAGAGAGTTATAACGACAGTCCGAGTGAACTGATATACGATGATTTCGAGAGTCTGGTCTTCGCCGGAAGTAGTTTGGCGATGCCTATTTTAGGCACCAAGAAGACACTCAAGCATATTTCTTCTAAGCCCGATTATCCGCTTCGATGGATGGAGCAGCATTACCGCCCCGAGCGGATGGTCGTTTTCTGTCAGGGAGACATCAAGCCGGAGAGGATTTTTCGCCTCGCGGAGAAAGAGTTCGGGGGGATAGACAATCGGACCGGTCAGACAAGTCGGACCGGTCTGACGAGTCAGACGGACACCGAACGGCAGCGCTCTTTCAAGAGACACACGCATCAGGTGCATGCGATGTTGGGCGGACGCGCTTATGCGTTAGGTCACGAGAACCAGTTGGCGATGTTCCTGCTCAATAATATCTTAGGCGGCGGCAGTCTCAACAGCCGTTTGAATCTGTCGCTTCGCGAGGCGAAAGGTCTTGTCTATACGGTCGAATCGACCTATACGCCGCTGAGTGACACCGGCTACTGGTGCGTCTATTGGGCGTGCGACCCGCAGGATTACAGTTGCAGTCTGGAACTGGTGCAACGCGAGTTGGAGAAGCTGCGCGAGACGCCGATGACGGAAACGGCGCTGCAACGCGCCTTGGTGCAGTTACGCGGACAACTCGCCATCTCCGCGCAACATCAGGAGAACTCCGCGCTCGCGATGGCGAAGTCGATGCTGTACCACGGCTGCGCTCCTACATGGCAGGAGACGATGAGCCGGATTGAACAAACTACCACTTCGCAACTGCAAAAGGTGGCAAAAGAGATTTTTGACGCCCAAAATACTTACATTTTGACGTACGAATAGGTCAAAATGGTGAAATTCTGCATTTTTTGTTGAATTTATTTGGTTATATCGGAAAAAAGTCGTACCTTTGCGCGCTTTTTCGTATTTTTATGCGTGTGCATATACATAAGCGACAACATTAATTTAAAAAATATATAATGAAGCGTTTTTACTTTTTATTGGTCTGCCTGTGCTTCTTACCCGCTTGGGTGCTTGCGCAGATTCATGTGAAGGGTATCGTGCTCGATGAGAACGGCGACGGCGCCATCGGTGCCAACGTGGTTGTTGAGGGCACGACGCACGGAACCGTGACAGACTTTGACGGCCAGTTCGAAATTACGGTGCCGGAAGGCAAGAAGTCGCTGGTTATCTCTTATTTGGGCTACAAGACCGTGACGGTAGCCGCGAAGCCCGCCCTGACCGTGACGCTGGAGACGGAGTCCCAGCAGATTCAGGAAGTGGTGGTGCAAGGTATGGTGAAGCAGGACAAGCGTCTGTTCACGGGTGCGGCTACGAAACTGGAGGCGGAGGAGACGATGATTGCCGGTGTGGCTGATATCAGCCGAAGCCTTGAGGGACGTGCAGCCGGTGTGAGTGTGCAAAACGTGAGCGGTACATTCGGTACGGCTCCGAAAATCCGTGTGCGTGGTGCCACCTCCATCTACGGTGCGTCAAAACCGCTGTGGGTGGTTGACGGCGTGGTGCTGGAGGATGCCGTTGAGATGAGTGCCGATGATTTGTCTTCGGGTGACGCCAAGACGCTGATAGCCAGTGCTATCGCGGGTATCAACGCCGAGGATATTGAGTCGTTCCAGATTCTGAAGGACGGTTCCGCCACCTCTATCTACGGTGCGCGCGCCATGGCCGGCGTCATCGTCGTGACGACCAAGAAAGGTCAGGCGGGCAAGTCATCGCTGAACTACACCTGCGAGATGACCTATCGTATGATTCCGTCGTACAACGACTACAACATCTGTAACTCGCAAGAGCAGATGGGTATCTATCAGGAGTTGGAGCGCAAGGGATGGCTGGAGTATTCGACACTGGCTCAGGCTACCAACTACGGCGTGTATGGCAAGATGTACGAGTTGATTAGCAAAGGCGAGTTGGATAATACGACCGTAGCGAAAAACGCTTATCTGCGTCAGGCGGAGTTCCGTAACACGGACTGGTTCGCCCAGCTATTCAACCACACCGTGATGCATAACCACTCGCTCTCGTTCTCGGCGGGAACGCAGCGTTCGCGTATCTACGCTTCGTTGTCGGCTCTCCATGACCCGGGATGGTACAAGTCGAGTGAGATGGCGCGTTTCACGGGTAACCTGAATGCGAGTTACGACCTCTTGCCGTCCACGAGCAAGCAGAAACTGACGGCAACCATCGCGACGATGGGCAGCTATCGTACGCAGAAAGCGCCGGGTACCATCTCGTCGCAGACAGACCCCATCTCGGGTGCCGTGAGTCGTGAGTTCGATATCAACCCGTTCTCGTACTCGATGAACACCGCCCGTGTGATGGACCCCAATACGACCTATCGCCGTAACTACTGCGACTTCAACATTTTGGACGAGTTGCGGCAGAACTATATCGACGTGAAGGTGACGGACCTGAAGTTCCAAGGCGATTTGAACTGGAAGCCGGTTCGCGGTCTTGAGATCGCCGCGCTGGCTGCGGTCCGCTATCAGATGAGCCGCCAGGAGCATAACATCATGGACCAGAGTAACATGGCCCGTGCTTACCGCGCCGGTGTGGATCCCGAGGATAACACGATTCGTGAGTTGAACAAATACCTGTACGAAGATCCTGATAACCCGTTGGCATTGCCGATATCGGTACTGCCGAAGGGTGGTATCTATGACCTGACCGAGTACTCGCTGCTGTCGTATGACTTCCGCGGTACCGTCAGTTACAACCGTGACTTAGGCCCGAACGGAGACCACATCCTGAGTCTTTTCGGCGGTGCCGAGTTGAATAATACCGACCGTCAGTACAACTGGTACCGCGGTTGGGGTTACCAATATGAAAACGGCGGTGTGCCGTTCACGGACTACCGCGTATTCAAGCAGAGCCAGGAGGAGAACTCCCAATATTTCCTGAATACCTTCACTTATTATCGTAACCTTGCTTTCTTCGCGATGGGTACCTATTCGTACAAGGGTCGCTACACAATCAACGGCGTGGTGCGTTATGAGGGAACGAACAAGTTAGGAAAGAGCACGAAGGCGCGTTGGCTGCCGACGTGGAACGTATCCGCGGCGTGGAATGCGCATGAGGAGCGCTGGTGGGAGCCGACCTTCGACAAATGGTGGACCTACGCCAGCCTGAAGGCCAGTTACTCGCTGACCGCAGACCGCGGTCCGAGTTGGGTGACAAACTCACTGGCTGTATTCGAGAGCTATACGCCGTACCGCCCGAGCACCAATGCTTCGGAGACCGGTATTGAGTTGTCTGACCTCGAGAACTCGGAGTTGACGTATGAGAAGAAGCATGAGTTGAATATCGGTGTGGCTTTCGGATTTGTGGATAACCGCATTAACCTTGAGTTCGACTGGTACCGCCGTCATAACTACGACCTTATCGGTCTGGTTCAGACGATGGGTGTCGGCGGCGAGGTGACGAAATACGCGAACGACGCCACGATGGGTTCGACGGGTGTGGAGTTCACGCTCTCGACCGTCAATATCAAGACGAAAGACTTCAAGTGGACGACCGACTGGATTTTCTCTTGGTCAAGGAACAAGATTACCAAACTGCAGTCCCGTCCGCAGATATATGAGTTGGTATCGGGTTCGTTAGGTTCCCGTCGCGAAGGCTATCCGGTGGGCGCGATGTTCTCTATCCCGTTCGCGGGGCTGACCGAAGAAGGTCTGCCTACGTTCTACGTGGATAAGGACCATACAGTGATTGCCGGTCCGGGTTCGTATGACCTGATTAACTTCCAGGAATATGAGGATATTGACTATCTGAAATACGAAGGCGTAGTGGACCCGACTATCGTCGGTTCGTTCGGTAACACCTTCTCATGGAAGGGCTTGAAACTCAATATCTTCTTCACCTACAGTTTCGGCAACGTGCTCCGTCTCGACCCGCTCTGCTACGTATATAGCAGTCAGTACAGTGACCTGACGGCAAGCATGAAGGAGATGAAGAACCGCTGGGTGGTTCCGGGTGATGAGTTGAAGACCACCATCCCGACCATCGCTACCAAGCGTCAGTACCAGGAGATAGACAACCTCTACTGGGGTTATTCGGCATACAACTACTCTACGGAGCGTGTGGCGAAGGGTGACTTCATCCGCCTGAAGGAGCTGTCGCTGAGCTACGACCTGCCGAAGAAATTCCTGGAGAAGCAGACGACGGTTCAGCATTTCAGCGTGAAGGTGACGGCTACCAATGTATGGTTGGCATACGCGGACAAGAAACTGAACGGCCGCGACCCGGAGTATTACAACACGGGTGGTGTAAGTTCGCCGACGCCGCGGCAGTTTACCATGACCATTAAATTAGGATTCTAACACCAAATACGAAGCAGATATGAAAAAGAGTTATATATATAACGCGGCGCTTGCGCTGGTGGCGGTTCTGATGGCAGGGTGTAACTTCCTTGACAAGAACCCGGATTTGCGTGCGACCATCGATTCGAAAGAAAAAGTCCAGTTGCTGCTCGTGAGTGCCTATACGAACGCCAATTACGGACCTATTTGTGAGTTCTCTTCCGACCAAGTGGTGGATAACAATGCGCCGGATAAAACCGGTCACTGCAATAACCTCAACCCGCTGGATAAGATGTATGACGAGATTTTTGCGTGGGACGAGATTAAGTCGGACGGAAACCAAGACTCCCCGAAATATATCTGGGACGGCTGTTACAAAGCCATCGCCACCTGTAACCAGGCGCTGAAAGCCATCGCGGAATTAGAGGCGAAAGGTATTAACATGGATGCGGAGAAGGGCGAGGCGCTCATCAGCCGTGCCTATCACCATTTCATCCTGGCGAACGTGTTCTGCCAGGCATGGAAAGACGAGACGCAGAGCAAGCAGGACCTGGGTATTACCTATATGACGGAACCCGAGACGACGGTGGCTCCGCATTACGAGCGCGGAAGCCTGTATGAGACATACAAGCATATAGAGGAAGATATAGAGGCAGGTCTGCCGCTGGTCAGCGATGAGTACTATTCAGTACCCCGCTATCACTTCAATATCAAAGCGGCACATGCTTTTGCGGCACGTTTCTACCTCTATACCCGTCAGTGGCCGAAAGTGATTGAGCATGCAACGAAAGTGCTGAGCGAAGATAATGCGACGGTATTGAGTATGTTGTACGATGCTTCTCAGGGAAGTGTCAACGACCCCGAGGTGGAGCAGTTGGCATGGTACGATGCTTCGAAACCGTACAACCTGCTGTTGAATACGACCATGTCCCAGGCGCCTTACACGGTTATTCCTTCGTACGGCCGCTACTCGCATAACGGCTCGGCTTCAGAGCAGTCGTCGTTAGGTTCCGGCCCCTGCTGGAATGGTCAGTTCCCCGGATACCCGCACTGGCAATACAGTCAAGAATATGGTACTTTCTGCGCGAAGTTCCTCTGGTTATTCGAATATACGGACAAGGTGAACGGGTATGGTTATATCCATAGTGTGACGCGTGCGTTCAACACGAATGAGACTTTGCTCTGCCGCGCGGAAGCCAAAGTGTATATGAATGATTTGGAGGGTGCTGTGAACGATTTGCGTCTGTGGTGCCAGGGTTATTTAGGTTACAGCCATAGAATGGATACGTTGCCGGACGGAACCGTCAATCTGACGTTGGAGAAGATTCAGAAGTTCTACAAGGATGGTTCGTTATATGTCAAGCCCTTGCATAACATGGAAATGAGTCCTGAATTCATCGTTACGGACGAGCAGCGCCCGCTGGTGAACTGCGTGCTTCATTTCCGTCGCATCGAGACGGTACATGACGGTCTGCGCTGGTTCGACCTCAAGCGTTACGGTATTGAGATTACGCATCAGCAAGGCAAAGAGCCGCTGCGCACGCTTGTATGGAATGACGACCGCCGTGCTATCCAGTTACCGGCGGATGTACGCGTGGCAGGCATGACGCCTAACCCGCGTGTGATAGTCGGTGATGCGGTCAGCCCGAGTGCGGCGTCATCGGTAAGTGAACCTATAGGGGAGGTGGAACCGGAAAAATGGCCGTATATCCCTTCAGGTGTAGGTATTTCTATTCATAAAAACAACGATTGATTATGAAGAAGGCACAATATTTGATCCTAATCGGCATCATTGCATTAGGTTTTGCATCTTGTCAGGGCGATTCATTCGGTCCGTCGATATTCATCGATCCCGTCGAAGACACTACGGCTTGTACCCGCGAGTTTGACGAATGGCTCTACCAGCATTATACGGTGAAGTACAATGTGGACTTCCTCTATAAGTTGGACGACAGTTCTACGGACCCGAACTACAATGTGGTTCCGGTAAGTATCGGTAAGGCGGATACCGTAGCCCACCTCGCGCTGTACTTATGGTACGACGTGTATGATTCCGTTGTCAGTCCGACCTTCCTGTTGGACAACGGTCCGAAGATTATCCAACTGATCGGTTCGGCGATGATAAACGCTTCGCAGGGCACGGAGAAGTTAGGTTATGCAGAGGGCGGCAGCAAGATAACGCTGCTCAAGATAAACAAGATGGAGACGCATAACATCGAGCAACTCAACGAATACATCTTCAAGACGATGCATCACGAGTTCTCGCACATTCTCCATCAGCAGAAAGCGTACCCGAAGGAGTTCGGTCTCATCACTCCGAATGATTATGATCCGAACCGTTGGCAAGACCGTACTGCGGTTGAGGCTTGGGAGTTAGGCTTTGTATCCAATTATGCGAGCAGCCAGACACGTGAGGACTTCGTGGAGACCATCGCCAATTATATCGTGAAGACCGACAAGGACTGGGACTATATGATGTCCAAGGCGGGCGAGACAGGCGGTGCGGCCATTAACCAGAAACTGGAGATGTGCCGTCTCTGGCTTAAGGAGAAATGGGAAGTGGACCTCGATGCGATGCGTGCGGAAGTGCAGAAACGGCAAGCGAACCTGAACTGGGATGATATCATGCATCTCACTTTCCTGCATGAGAATGAAGAACAATAAAGAACCGCGAATATGAAGAAGTATATTTATATAGTATTAGCGCTCGCGAGCGTATTATGCGCATGCAGCCGCGACGAGGAGAATATTTTTGACAAGTCGGCGGCCGAACGTGCGCAGGAAGCATTGGATAATGCCAATGCCGTTCTTCCCATGTATGAGGGCGGATGGGAGATGATTTATTTCGCTAATCCCGACTCGAAAGGTTACAATCTGATATTGAAATTCAATGAAGATTCGCGTGCCACAGCCATCGTGAAGAATGTGACGGTGGAATACGCAAATGGCGGAAGCACGAAGCGTGAAGCACTTGTGCTCGATGCGCCGGTAGGTACCATCGTAACCGATTCGCTCAGTACATGGAAGGCCAAACTCGATAACGGCCCCGTCTTGAGTTTTGATACCTATAACGACGTGTTCCATGCTTGGGCAGACCCGCGCGAGAATGGAGACGGATTGTTGGGCGACTATGAGTTCCTGATTCTGAGTGCAGACCCTGAACGCATCGTCCTCAAAGGACAGAAGCACGGCGGCTATAGTATCCTGCGTCCGATGAAGGCAGACATAACTCCTGAGGATTATTTTGCGTCATGTGAGAAATTGCTGAACACCTATTTCGGTAACGGAAACATCATGACGCTGAATAAGAATGGCAAGTTGTATTATCTGCACGAAGGTTCTACGGGCTTGTTCAATGTGACGCCTTACGGCGAGAAAGTCCCGGAAGCGGACCCCGTGCTCTATCCGTTGTGTCCTACGCTGGACGGCATTATGTTATGCTACGGTTTCTGGGAGAATAAGAACGAGCGCCTGTTCGTCCTGAAGGACGATCAGTTTATCGGCGAGCAAGGAAGTGTCATCAATTCCGGCGACCTGGGTCAGTTATTCCTCACCTATATTGATGTGAATAAGGGCTGGAAGGCGGACCTTAAGGCATCCACCGGAACTATTACCGAGGTCATCTCAACCTTCGAAGCGCAAATCAAGGAAGTGACGAAGGATAACAATGCGAAGGTGACCAGCATCGCCTATACGTATTCCGACACAGTATTCCGTTATGAGGGGTCGCTAATCCTGCGTATGAAGTTCGAATACAAGCAGAATGGTAAGAAGAACACGTCGATAGCAGATTATGCAATCGGCATCACGCATGAGACAGGCGGCGTGACAATGACGTTTAACAAACCGGCGAACGCTGTCGGAACTGCATGGTACAACAATGAGTCCGTTTCGGAGATAAAAACGCTCATAAACACTGTATTGGGTACGTTTGTGCTCTCCTCCAAAGATCCTATTAATCCTACGACAGCCCTAATACTGTCCAAGGAAGGGAGTGCAATACAATGCAGCGGTTCAAATAACTTGAAATAAATAAAAGGAGATCAAAAGATGTCCTATGTTTAACTAATTTAAATAAACAAAGGTATGAAAAAGTATTTAATTATTGGCGCATTAGCAGTAGCCGGCGTGGCTTTTGCTGCTAATCGTAATGTTGACTTCTCGCAGGCGCAGAAGTCGATGACGGTATCGGCTGACAAAGTTAAAGTAGCTGAAGCTAATCTCGTTAGCGAGGCGAAAGACATGCAGACGATTCTCGAAGAGCGCCGCATCGCGCGCGCTAAAGCTGCAGAGGAATATGCTGCAGTGGACTATTATTTCGTTCCCGAAGGTTTTTATTGGGGACTGTATGAGGGTTTGGCATCTTATCCGTACGGAGGTATTGTACTGCCGTATCGCGATTCCGTAACATTCTACAGCTGGTTTGGTCCTACCGACTGGTATGTGAACGGTACGCTTTATCAAGAAGCCAGTGAGACGTTTGTAACCAGTTACGGTATCGACGGCTCGTATTATGTTCCGGAGACCAAAGACCACTATTACTATGATACTGAGTACCTCGTTAAAGGTACAAGCTTCGGTAACAGTGCTACCTACGGCGGCATCCTGTTCTCCGCTCCTGCTGCCAAAAGCATCAACGGCGAGAATGTAACATTGACCCTTTGCCGCATGGAGTGCGATACACTCGAGGATAGCAGTGACATGTGGATGATTTCTTATCCTGCAACCGACGACCCGTATATGTACGGTACCGGTGTTCACTTGGATTCCGCAGACCGCGCTACCACCGCTGATACGCTGGGTATCTTCGTTGAGAATGAGCAAGTAATGCGCATTGACCAAATCCTTTGGCCGATTTACAATTCAGGTACGCTCGATGAGAGAGCCGTCATTCCTGCTGACGCTAAACTGCACGTAGCTATCTTCCCTGTAACAGATGAGGGTATTGACCTTAGCGAGCCTATTGCTACAGCCGTGATGGATACCGCTTCCTTCGTTAACGGTGGTGCAAGCTGGGGAACTCTTGGTACACTTAGCACCAAGTTCTTTACAGAAGATCCTATCGCAGGTCGGGTAGAGACTCCAATTTGGATCAAGGGTTCCTTCTATGTACAACTTACCAACTACAATGAGTCAGGTTGCGACTTCGGTATCTTTGCCGATTGGAACAACCGTGTAACGGGTTCTGTATTATTCCAGCAGGGTGGTAAATTTATCTATCGTCCCAGCCGTGCACGCGGTGGCGAAACGGGTCAGAACTTAGCAGTAACATTCGATGGCTATTTCCCGACCATCATCAACGACACTACCGTTAACGACTTGAACGCTCCCGTAGAGGGTGGCTTTGCTCACTACGGCGAGGATGTAGAAAATATATATGTATGGCTTGGCTCCAATGTAAACTACGAGGAGTGGGAAGTTGAGGCTGACGAGTGGATTGAGTTGGGTATTGCAAGCACCGATTATTGGGAGGACTATGGCTACCTCGTTGTTGCGTTTGAGACAGAAGCTCTTCCTGACGGTGTTGATGCCCGCGAAGGTCACGCAACTATTTTCGCAGATGGCGCAGAGATTGAGTTCACTATCAGACAAGGCGAAGGCGGACCTACCGCTATCGAGAATGTCAACTTCAAGACAAATGGCAAGAGCTACAACGTTCTTGGTGTAGAAGTAGGCGAAGATTACAAGGGCGTTATCATCCGCGACGGACAAAAGTTCATTCGTTAAACAACACTCCATTAAGGACATCCTTTTAATCGCAAGATAATCTTGCAGGCAGCCCGTTCCGACGGGCTGCTTTTTTGTGTATGCTATGTGATAAAAAGTATAAAGCCATATAAAATTCATCTAAAAAATATCCAAGTCAAAGGGAATAGACTTATTCTCTTTTTAGTGTAACAAGGGTGTGCTATTGTATATTCCCCACAAACCCCCACTTTTCGTTAAAATGTTAACAACTTGCGTAAAATGCTGTGTTTCAGTGCATTTGAATGGGATTGAAGCTGTTGAAAGTGTGTTAATAAAACAATTGATAAATTTTTTTGTGGGGAAATGTGGGTTATTTCAAATATTTTTTGTATCTTTGCAGCGTGAATTAATTCACAATGAATAATGAACAATGAACAAAGGGCTTGTAGTAAGTTCGGTATTATGTTGTAAAATCCGTACGGACGCTAAAAATTGTACCAAAATCACCAGGGCGCTTTGTTAATTGTTAAATGTCAATTGAGCATTATGAGTACATTTGTAGGAAATATAGAAGGCCGGTTGGATGAGAAGGGGCGTATATTCGTTCCGGCGAGTTACCGTAAGATCCTGACGGAGATGGATTCCAAGCGCATTGTGATGCGTCGCGACACCGATAACGAGTGCCTGATGTTCTATCCGGAGGCCGTGTGGAATGAGAAAGTGGAGGCGCTGCGTGCGGCATTGGATGAGTGGGACCCTGAGGACCAGTTGATTCTGATGCAGTTCATGGCTGACGCCGAATATATGGAGACGGACGGTCAGGGACGTATCCTGCTGCAGAAAAAGAATCTGGAGACCATCGGTGCGCAGCAGGATGTGCTGTTTGTAGGCATGCTGAACCGCTTTGCGTTATGGGCACCGGAGACCTTTGCGGCGAAACGCCTGAGTCAGAGTGAACTGGCGGCTCGTCTGCGTGCGAAAATGGCGCGGAAGAGTGAGGGTAAGTAATTGAATCACGCATTAACCACACAATAATCGCGGAATAATCACCCAATACAACACCGATGCAAGTCCGTATTTACGGGGCTTCTGAAAGAATCTATGGCGGAAACGAACGAAATATACCACATACCGGCGATGCTGAAAGAGACGATTGAAGGGCTGGCTGTCAAGTCGGACGGTATTTATGTGGATGTGACTTTCGGGGGCGGTGGGCACAGTAGCGCAATACTGCGCGAGATGCGCAATGCACAATGCACAATGCACAATTCACAATGCACAATTCACAATGCACAATGCACAATTAATAAAGGGCTTGTAGAGGGGACGGAACAGAAGCAAGGGCATCTGTATTCCTTTGACCAGGATATAGATGCATTGGAGAATGCGAAGCATTTGAGATTGGAGAACGGCGGTTTGATTGTTGATGACGAGCGTTGGACGTTTGTGCATTCGAATTTCCGGTACTTGAAGAACTGGATGGAGTATTACGGGGTGGAGCAGATAGACGGTCTGTTGGCGGATTTGGGCGTCAGTTTCCATCATTTCGACTGTCCCGAGCGCGGGTTCAGTTTCCGATTCAGTGCGCCGCTTAACATGCGGATGAACCAGACGGCGAAATGCACGGCGGCGGACATCATCAACAGTTACAGTGAAGAGGAGTTGGCGCGCGTGTTTTATCTCTACGGTGAGTTGAATAACAGTCGCGGCATCGCGAAGAACATATGCAAGGCGCGTGCGCAGAAACCGATAGAGCGGACGGAAGAGTTGGTGGCGGCAGCGCTGAAGTTGAGCGTTGAGCGTTTGGAGTCCAGGGAAATCGGAAAGCAGAAAGAAGAAAGCGACGCGCAACAGATGAAGGAGTTGGATATTCCGACAAATGCCAAGAAAGACCTGGCGCGACTGTTTCAGGCATTACGGATAGAGGTGAACGATGAGATGGGTGCGTTGCGGGAGATGTTAGTGGCGGCGCGGGACTTGTTAAAGCCCGGCGGACGAATCGCGATACTGACGTATCACTCGTTGGAAGACCGGATGGTGAAGAATTTCCTGCGTAGCGGAAACCTGGAGGGAAAGATAGAAAAGGACTTTTACGGGAATATACTGACGCCTTTCAAACTGATAGAAAAGGGTCGTGAGGCATCGGAGGAAGAGGTGGCGCAGAACCCGAGGGCGCGAAGCGCCAGACTAAGGGTCGCAGAGAGACGATGAAAGATGAAAGATGAAAGATGAAAGGGGAACAATGAACAATGAACAATGAACAATGAACAAAGGGCTTGTAGTAGGCTTAGTGCAAAACTTTTAGAATCCGTACAGACTTTTAGCATCGTACAGAAGTCCCTAGGACGCTTTGTTAATTATTAATTATTAATTATTAATTGCTAACAGCTAACAGCCAATAGCTAACAGCTAAATAGATAATGGCAGATAAACATGACATACAGGCATGGTTGAGCGGCGACCGATTGCGGAGCCGTAAGATACGTGAGCAGTACCCGCTGGTCGCGCTTATCGCTGTGATGTTTTTTATCTATATCTTCATGGGCTATCAGGCCATCAAACAGCAGCACCGCTTGACGGATACGAAAAAAGAGATGTTAGACGCCAAGTTCCGCTATATGACCATCAGCGCTCAGTTGATGAACGCTACGCGTCAGTCGCAGGTAGTAGAGGCGTTGAAAGAACGCGGTAGCAGTCTTCAGGAAAACCGAATACCACCAACGAAAATCCATGAGTGACGAACAACGAAATACCATCTGGCGCTTTGCCATTATCTTCTCCATCATCACCCTCGGTTTTATGGCCGTGTTAGCGAAGATTATCTATATCCAGACGGCAGAGCGCGACGAGTGGTTGAAGGTGGCGGAGAAACAGATTCCTACGACCAAACCCATCAAAGCCACACGCGGAAACATACTTGACTGCAACGGTCAGTTGCTGGCGTCGAGCATGCCGCAGTATTATATGTATATGGATACGCGTGTGCAGGCGTTACGTCAGAACAACGGAAAGCTGTTCGTGACACAAATAGACACGTTAGCGCAGGACTTGTCGCGCATCGTAGGTGACCGTTCGGCGGCGGACTACAAGGCACGTATCACATCCGCTTACCGTCGCGGAGAGAAACGTCTGCGTGTGTGCGACCACCGCATCAACTACCTGCAGCGCCGCGAGTTGGAGCAGAACGAACTGATTAAGAAAGGAAAGATAAAAAGCGGTATTTTCTTTGAGGACCAATACCGTCGCATCAAACCTTTCGGTATCCTTGCGAGCCGTACGATTGGTAGCATCTACGGCGAGGACGGAGTAGGAAACTCAGGTCTGGAGAAGGGTTTCGATGAGCCGTTGCGCGGTGTTGACGGGATGACTTCCATCCAGCGTATCGGCGGCCGTAACGAGTCGGTGACGATGGTGGAAGCCAAAGACGGCTTGGACGTGCGGACAACTATCGACGCCAACCTGCAGGATATCGTGGAGAACGTGCTTTTAGAGAAGACGTCGTTGCGAAATGCACAGTGGGGCTGCGCGATACTCATGGAGACGCAGACGGGTTATATCCGCGCCATCGCCAATATCGACCGCGACAAAGAGACCGGACAGTATTTCGAGGCGCAGAACCACGCCGTGCAACGTGTGGAGCCGGGTTCGACATTCAAGACCATCGCCTTGACAGCAGCGCTGGACGACGGCAAGATAAATATCGGCGACACGGTGAGTGTGAGCCGTCATCCATGGCAGTATTTCTCGGTAAAACACACCGACGCTCACCCGATGGATACGTTGCTGACCGTTCGTTCGGCGTTAGCGGTATCGAGTAATATCGCGTTGGCGAAACTCATCACCCGCAGTTACGAAGGTTCGGCGCGCAAGTTCGTCCGCCGCATAGAGAAGATGGGTCTGAAGGACAGTATCTATTGCGAGATACCCGGTGCGGAGAGAGCTCGTATCGACGTGCCGCGCGACACGGTGACGCTGAGTAAGATGAGTTACGGCTATTCGGTGGAGTTGAGTCCGATGCAGATACTGATGTTCTACAACGCCATCGCGAACGGCGGACGTATGATGCGTCCGATGCTTGTGACCGCTATCGAGCAGAACGGCGAAGAACTCAAGCGTTTCCGTCCGGAAGTGGTGAAAGGTTCCATCTGTTCGAACGGGACGCTGAAGGACATCCAAGGGGCGCTGCACGACGTTGTTTGGGACGACCACTTGGGTACTGCAGCCGCCAAGCCGTGGAGCCGTAAAGCGCAGTCGAGTCTGGTGTCTATTGCGGGCAAGACAGGTACGGCACAGCTGTTTGTACGCGGACACGGATATTCCGCCCGCCGGCACCGTATCACATTCGTGGGTTATTTCCCCGAAGAGAAGCCGCGTTATACCTGTATCTGCATGATTGAGGACCCGCAATATCCCTACGACGCAGGTATGGACTGCGGTTCCGCCGTGCGCGTGATAGCCGAGAAGACGATGGCTTACACGGGGTGCTACGTGTATCGGAACGGCGAACGTTTCTTGGAAAAAAGATAATGCACAATTAACTAAAGGCTTGTAGAAAGTTTTGTACTATGATACTGAAAGAATTACTGACCGCGATAGAGCCGATAGAAGTCATCGGTTCAACGGACAAGGAGATTAAAGGTCTGCATTTCGACAGCCGTAAGATCGGCGAAGGAGACCTGTTTGTAGCCCAGGTAGGCACAGCAGTAGATGGACACACGTTCATTGATGGTTGTGTCGCCAAAGGTGCTGCAGCGATTGTTCTTTCGGACAGAAGTTTTCTGCCGAAAGAAGCCATCAGCCATCAGCCGTCAGCCGTCGGTCCTACTTATATTCTCGTAGAGAATACAGACCGGGCACTGGGACTGTTGGCGAGCAAGTGGTTCGGCGAACCGAGCAAGGCGCTGACATTAGTCGGCGTCACGGGTACGAACGGCAAGACGACCATCGCGACCTTGCTGTACAAACTTGTGCGTGCCTTGGGGTATAAGGCGGGACTGCTCTCGACGGTAGTCAACTATATCGAGGACGAGGCTGTTCCGGCTACACATACCACGCCTGACGCGATAGAGTTGAACGGATTGCTGCGCAGGATGGTGGATGCCGGTTGTACCTACGCTTTCATGGAGGTGAGCAGTCACGCCATCGCACAGGAACGTATCGCGGGCCTGGACTTCGACGGGGCGTTGTTTACGAACCTGACACGCGACCATATAGACTACCATAAGACCTTTGACAACTACCGCGATACGAAGAAACGGCTCTTCGACAATCTCAAGAAGACCGCGTTTGCCGTGACGAACAAAGACGACAAGAACGGGTTGGTGATGACGCAGAACTGCAAGGCGGCGGTGCACACCTATTCGACGCGTGCGTTGGCGGACTACAAGGCGCAGATTTTAGAGGAAGGATTCGACGGGATGCTGCTGACTATCAACGGCAAAGAGGTATTCGTGCCGTTGGTGGGACGCTTCAACGTGAGCAATCTGCTCTGTATCTACGGCGCGGCGTTGTGTCTTGGGTTCGAGGAGACAGAGGTTCTGCGTGTGCTGAGTACATTAAAACCCGTGAACGGTCGTTTCGAGACCATCCACAGCGCAAAAGGCTGGACGGCGATCGTCGATTACGCCCACACGCCGGACGCGGTGGAGAATGTCATCAGCACTATTCGTGAGATTAAGAAAGAAGGTGCCAAACTGATTACTGTCGTCGGCTGTGGCGGCAACAGAGACAAAGGCAAACGGCCGATGATGGCGCAGATAGCGAAACGCGGCAGCGAGCAGTTGATACTGACGAGTGACAACCCGCGTGACGAGGAACCGCGTGACATTCTGAGAGACATGACGGACGGCCTGACAGCAGAGGAACTGCAAAGCACGCTGGTCATCGAGGACCGCGCTGCGGCTATCCAGACCGCCTGCACCCTGGCGCAGAAAGGCGATGTGATACTCGTTGCCGGCAAGGGCCACGAGGACTACCAGATTGTCAAAGGCGTGAAGTCGCATTTCGATGACCATGAAGTCGTTCGCAAATATGCGAACTAATTGATAATTTATAATTGATAATTTATGATTTATCATTTTTTCCAACATTTCAACGATTTGTTAGGTGCGCGTCTGTTCACCTATATCTCTTTCCGCGCCATCTCGGCAGGAATCATTGCGCTGTGCGTGAGTATATGGTTCGGCAACTGGTTCATCAACTACATGAAACGCCATAACATCAGCGAGACGCAGCGTGACGAGAAGACGGACCCGTTCAACGTAGGTAAGAAAGGTGTGCCGACGATGGGCGGTCTGATTGTCATCGCGGCGATACTGCTGCCGTGCCTGTTGCTTGGCAAGCTGACAAATGTCTATATGATTCTGCTGCTTGTGACGACGCTGCTGATGGGTGCGCTGGGCTTTGCGGACGACTATATCAAGACTTTCCGCAAGAACAAAGACGGTCTCAACGGCTGGGTTAAGATAGGCGGTCAGGTGACGTTGGGTCTGATAGTAGGTCTGACGTTGCGTTTCTGCCCTGCGGTGAGCATGAACGAGGTGGTGACAAGCCATATAGAGAACAACGTGGTAGTGGTGGAGAAAACGCCTGAAATCAAGTCCACGCAGACCACCATCCCGTTCGTCAAGCATCATAACTTCAACTATGCCGACCTTTTCAGTTGGACGGGCGAGCAGAACAAGTACCGCTTCGGCTGGATTTTCTTTGTGCTGCTGACGGTATTCGTGGTGGCAGCGGTGAGCAACGGCGCGAACCTCAACGACGGCATGGACGGGATGTGCGCAGGCAATTCCGCGATTATCGCAATCGCCTTGCTGATACTCGCCTATACCTCCGGTAGCGTCGTCTGGGCGCAGTATTTCGATGTGATGTACATCCCGGGTTCCGAAGAGTTGGTAGTCTTCCTTGCGTCTTTCGTAGGCGCGCTGGTGGGTTACCTGTGGTTCAACGGTTTCCCCGCGCAGGTCTTCCTGGGCGACACGGGCAGTCTGACGGTGGGCGGAATTATCGGTGTATGCGCGATGGTTATTCACAAGGAGTTGATGATTCCTCTGCTCTGCGGAATTTTCCTGATGGAGAGCGTGAGTGTCATCGTTCAGACGCAGGTGTATAAGTTCTACAAACATCGCGGCCGTCATGTGCGCGTTTGGAAACGCACCCCGCTGCACGACCATTACCGCACGTCTGTGGAGCAGGTGCTGAAGAACGACCCGACGTGTACTATCTTATTCAAGGGCTACAAGAACCTGCATCACGAATCGAAGATTGTACTCCGTTTCTGCATCGTGACGCTGATACTGGCGGCCTTAACCATTCTGACTTTGAAGATACGTTAATATGAAGCGAATCGTTGTATTAGGAGCAGGCGAGAGTGGCAGCGGAGCCGCTATCCTTGCCAAAGAGAAAGGCTTTGATGTCTTTGTGTCCGACTGCGGAACCATCTCCGAACCGTACCGTGCGCTGTTGGACCAGAACGGCGTTGCATGGGAGGACGGCAAGCACTCGGAGGACCTTATTCTCAACGCCGATGAGGTGGTGAAGTCGCCGGGTATACCCCTGACGGCACCGCTGATACTGAAGTTGAGAGAGCATGGCACACCGATCATCTCCGAGATTGAATTTGCGGCGCGTTATACACACGCGAAGATGATTTGCATCACGGGTTCCAACGGCAAGACCACGACAACTTCGTTGATTTACTATATCTTGAAACGGGCAGGCCTGAATGTCGGGCTGGCGGGTAATATCGGTAACTCGCTGGCGCTGCAAGTGGCGCACGAAGACCATGACTACTATGTGATTGAGTTGAGTTCCTTCCAACTCGACAACATGTATGATTTCAAAGCCGACGTAGCCATCTTGCTGAACATCACGCCGGACCACCTCGACCGCTACGATTTCAAATTCCAGAACTACATCGACGCCAAGTTCCGTATCACGCGCAATCAGACTGCCGACGATGCCTTCATCTATTGGGCGGAGGACCCGATTATCGACAGGGAAATGAAGAAAATCCAGCTGGGTGCTACGCTCTATCCGTACGGTTTCACGCAACCTAATCCGCTGCCGGTGGGCGAAGAGGAACTGGCGCTGAAGGGACGGCATAACGTGCTCAACTCCATGGCTGCAACGATTGCGGCGAACGTGGTGGGTATCAAGAAAGAGGTGATACGCGACAGCCTGAAGACTTTCCAAGGCGTGGAGCACCGTCTTCAGTATGTGGCGACGGTCAAGGGTGTGCGCTACATCAACGATTCGAAGGCGACGAATGTCAACAGTTGCTGGTACGCGCTCGAGTCCATGACCACGCCGACAGTGCTTATCCTCGGCGGAAAGGACAAGGGCAACGACTACAGCGAGATAGACGAGCTCGTTCGCGAGAAATGCCATACACTCATCTTCATGGGCCTGCATAACGAGAAACTACGCGAACATTTCGCCGGTTTCGGACTCAATATCATTGACACGGATAACCTGCATGACGCGATACAAGGTGCATATAACGCGGCACACGAAGGAGACACGGTGCTGTTGAGTCCTTGCTGCGCGTCTTTTGACCTCTTCAAGAGTTATGAGGACCGTGGAAATCAGTTCATGGAGGCGGTAAGAAAACTATGAAAAAGCCTGACCTGACACATATAGACAAGACCTATTGGGGACTATTTGCCGTACTGATAGTCGTGGCAATCATTGCGCTGTTCTCGGCGTCGAGTACCCTGGTCTATACCCAGCACTCGGCGCTTGGACCGATTGGTCAGCAGATGTTCTTCCTTGTGTTGGGTGTCGCGGCGGCGTTTATCATCCAATACATCCCTTCCTATTGGGTCCGTTTCGGAGGGTACGCGTTGCTGGCACTCAGCACGCTGTTGGTCTATTCGACCATGATACCCGGTAATCCGTTGGTGGTAACCATCAACGGCGCCTCGCGGTGGATACGTATAGCGGGCCTTACTTTCCAGCCTTCGGAGTTAGCCAAGCTGTCGCTTATCATCGTGGTGGCTGACCAATTGGCGCGGATACGTACGGAGGCCGACAAACGAAAATATTTCTATCGCACGCTTATCCTTTCGGCAGTAGTGATGTTGCCTATCATGGCGTCGAACCTCTCAACAGCCATGCTGATAGGACTCATCATTTTCTTCCTTTGGATTCTCGCTCGAATCCCTTGGAAATACACGCTCTCGGTGGTAGGTATCGCTGTCCTGGCATTGGTGATGGGGTATTGTATCGTCGAGTTCGGCTTTGTGCGTCGTGGTGCGGAGATGCACGGTCCGTTCAAGCGCGCCACTACGTGGGTAAGTCGTATAGACCGTCATTTCGAGCATGACGACGGGTCGAAATACATCCTTACTGATGAGAATATACAAGAGGTCTATTCGGCGGTAGCCATCGCCCGAGGAGGCAAATCGCCTTTAGGCGTGTTACCGGGAAACAGTAAGGAGCGCGACTATCTGCCGTTGGCTTTTGCCGATTATATCTTCGCCATCATCGTGGAGGAATCGGGTTTCATAGGAGCTTTTGCGTTGATTTTTCTATACCTTGCCGTGCTCTTCCGAGCCTGTTTCGTCTCAAGCCGTTACTCCGACATGCCGGCGATGCTTATGACGATGGGTCTGGCGCTGATGATTACCTGTCAGGCGCTTATCTCCATGTTAGTGGCGGTGGGTTTGGGCCCCGTGACAGGTCAGCCTCTGCCGCTTATCTCGCGAGGCGGAACATCGGTTTTGATAACCTCTATCTACTTCGGTATCATGATGGGTGTGAGCCGCGAACAGATGGCGCTGCGTGAGCGTGTCAATGAGACGATTGCTGACAGTCAGGAGGATGCTCCGATAGTCACCTTGGAATAAAAATCTGTGAAAAAGTGGCATACACTCTTGTGTATGTCATTTTTTTTTAGTACTTTTGTGCCCGATTTTGTAACATGGAGGAAAGCGGGCTTATATTCAGGTGTTTTGCGAGCGGTAGTAGCGGAAACTGCTATTATCTCGGTACGCGTCAGCGAGGAGTTCTCATTGACGCGGGCATCTCTGCGCGGCAGATACAGAAATATCTGCGCGAGATGGGTCTTGATTTCCAGAATATCATGGGTGTGCTCATCACCCATGACCATGCGGACCATATACGTGCAGTGGGTACGCTTGGCGAACGTGTTCACTTGCCGATTTACACGACGGCCGAGATTCACGAAGGTATCGACCGTAACTACGGCGTGCGCGAGAAACTGCGTACCAGCCGCCGCTATTTCAATAAAGGGGAAGAGTGGGAACTATTCGGCATGAAGATCAACACGTTCGGTATCGAGCATGACTCCACCGATTGTTTAGGTTACAGCATTGACTATCAAGGTCAACGATTTGTGCTGATGACTGATTGCGGGAGCGTGAACGAAGAGATGGAGGCATATATCCGCACGGCTAATCATCTGGTGATAGAAGCCAATCATGACGAGCATATGCTCCTCAACGGTCCGTACCCTACCTATCTCAAGGAGCGCATCCTCAGTCCCCGCGGTCACCAGAGTAATGACGTGTGCGGCGAGTTGTTGGAACGTAACTGGCACCCCGACCTGCGTAATGTATGGCTTTGCCACCTGTCGCTGGAGAATAACGACCCGACGGTGGCGTTGGAGACCGTACGTTCCTATCTGGAGGAGATAGAGATAGAACCCGGAAAGGATATCTTTGTCAAACCGCTGGAGCGAACCGAACCCAGTCCTATTTATGAACTTAATGACAAAATGATAGAATGGAACGATTAGTCATTATACCTACTTACAACGAAAAAGAGAATATAGAGGCCATCATCACGGCAGTGATGGAGTTGCCGCTTGATTTTCACGTGCTTATCATTGACGACGGTTCGCCGGACGGCACTGCGGCTATCGTGAAGGAACTGATGGCGGGTAAGTTTAAAGGTCGTGTGGACCTTGTGGAGCGCAAGGGCAAGTTAGGTCTCGGAACAGCGTATATCCGCGGCTTTGAATGGGCTATTGCGCATAAGGCCGATTATATCTTTGAGATGGACGCGGATTTCAGTCATAACCCTCAGGACCTGCTCAAACTCTACGACGCTTGCGCCAACCAAGGTGCTGACCTTGCTATCGGCAGCCGTTATGTGACGGGCGTGAATGTGGTGAACTGGCCGATGGGCCGCGTGTTGATGAGTTATTTCGCTTCGAAATACGTACGTACCGTTTTGGGCGTCAATATCCATGACACCACTGCCGGCTTCGTGTGTTATCGTCGTCATCTGTTGGAGACCATCGAACTGGATAAGATTCGTTTCAAAGGTTATGCCTTCCAAATCGAGATGAAGTTCACGGCGCATCAGTGCGGCGCAAAAATCATCGAGGTGCCGATTATCTTTGTCAACCGAGTGTTGGGTACCAGTAAGATGAGCGGAGGTATCTTCTCCGAAGCATTGTTGGGCGTCATTCGTCTTAAAATCTCTTCGTGGTTTAGAAAATATCCGAAGTTGTAATTTTATGAGTTTAGAGAATATATTATCAGACTATACCAAGCAAGCCGTAAAGGCATTGTATGCTATCGACGCTACGGACGCGCAGATACAGCTGCAAAAGACCCGTCCGGAGTTTGAAGGAAACATCACACTTGTGGTATTCCCCTTTGTGAAACCGGCACGCAAAGCACCCGCGCAAGTGGCGGCGGAAATCGGCGAATGGCTGAAGGCGAATGGCGAAGGACTGATTGCCAAGTTCAACGCCGTGCAAGGTTTCCTGAACTTGTCTGTTGACGATGCGTTCTGGGTAAAACAGTTAGAGTCAATTGATGCGGACGCTAATTACGGCAGACAGCCCGACCGCAACCAGTTGATGATGGTGGAGTATAGTTCACCGAACACCAACAAGCCTTTGCATTTAGGTCATGTGCGTAATAACCTGCTCGGTTATTCGATTGCGCAGATACAGGAAGCGAATGGATGGAAGGTGGTGAAGACGAATATTGTCAACGACCGCGGTATTCATATCTGCAAGTCCATGCTCGCGTGGCTCAAGTTCGGTAACGGCGAGACGCCGGAGTCGAGCGGTAAGAAAGGTGACCACCTCATCGGCGACTACTACGTGCGCTTCGACAAAGAATACAAGAAGCAGATAGCCGAACTCATGGCAAAAGGCATGGACGAAGAGACTGCGAAGAAAGAGGCACCGCTCATGCTCGAAGCACAGGAAATGCTCCGCAAATGGGAAGCTAACGATGCCGAAGTGCGCTCACTCTGGGCGAAGATGAACGAGTGGGTCTATGCCGGCTTTGACGAGACATACAAACGCATGGGCGTTTGCTTCGATAAGATTTACTACGAGTCGAACACCTATCTCGAAGGCAAGTCCGAAGTGGAGAAAGGACTTGCGTCCGGTCAGTTCTATCGCCGCGAAGACGGTTCCGTATGGGCTGATTTGACCAAAGACGGACTTGATGAGAAACTGCTGTTGCGTTCGGATGGCACGTCGGTTTATGTGACGCAGGATATAGGTACGGCCAAACTGCGTTTCCAGGACTATCCGATTGATAAGATGGTCTATGTAGTCGGCAACGAACAGGAATACCATTTCAAAGTGCTTTCTATCCTCTTGGACCGCCTCGGTTTCCCCTTCGGCAAAGAACTCGTCCATTTCTCCTATGGCATGGTGGAACTGCCGAACGGCAAGATGAAGAGCCGTGAAGGTACGGTGGTTGATGCCGACGACCTGATGGATAAGATGGTCGAGGACGCCAAGGAAATCAGCAAGGACAAAGTGAACACGCTGCAAGGCATCACGGACGAGGAAGCGAACGAGATTGCCCGCAAGGTAGGTCTCGGTGCACTCAAATACTTCATTCTGAAGGTGGACCCGCGCAAAAACATGCTTTTCAACCCTGCGGAGTCTATCGACTTCAACGGCAACACCGGACCGTTCATCCAATACACCTACGCGCGTATCCGGTCGGTGCTCCGTAAAGCGGAAAATGAGAGGATTAGCGGGTTAGCGGTTCGCGGATTAGAGGATAAGGAGCTTGCGCTTATCCAGCGCTTGACCGAGTATCCGCAAGTCGTGCGTACAGCGGGCGATGATTTCTCACCGGCGGTGATTTGCAACTATGCTTATGCGTTGGCGTGCGACTTCAACTCGTTCTATCACGACCTGAGTATCTTGAACGAATCCGATGCAACAAAAAAAGCGCTACGTCTGTTGTTAGCAAAGAACGTAGCGAAAGTGCTGGTTTCAGCCATGGCGCTTCTCGGCATAGAAATGCCGGAAAGGATGTAAGCCCTCTGCATCAAGCAGTCAATTGCTTTAATATTGCTCTGCACGAAGCGTTTATGTCTTGATACGCTTCTTCAAAATCACCGGTGTACCATGGGTCTGCCACGTCGCGAACTGTAACCGCGTGGCTTGTCCGGGTGTCGGACTGCTCAAGCCAACTCATCATCAGCGACACTTTATGATCGGTATCTTCACCAATGATCCTTTCTAACCATCGCAAGTTCGACCGATCGGCACAAATGATGTAGTCATAATACGTATAATCTGCGGGTGTTATCTGCTGAGCGGCGTGGTGCGTGAACGGTATCCCTTTCTCACGCAACTTGCGTTTTGCAGGCGGATAGATGTCATTGCCTATTTCTTCTCGTGACACCGCTGCTGAAGCAATCTCAAACCGCTCCGCCACACCGGCTTGCCGGCACAATTCTTTCATAACGAATTCCGCCATCACCGACCGGCATATATTACCATGACATATGAATAGTATCCTGATCACAGCTTATAAAATCTGCTCCGTGTGGTTCTTGGTGTCCACCTTCTCGATGATACGCTCGAGGATACCGTTCTCGTCAAAGATGAAGGTCTTGCGCAGCGTGCCCATGGAAGACTTACCATACAGTTTTTTCTCGCCCCACGCGCCGAAGGCTTGCAGCATCTGAGTTGTCGGATCGCTCAGCAGCGGGAAGGGTAGGGCATATTTCTCTTTGAATTTGATATGCGATGCCTGCGAGTCCTTGCTCACGCCGAACACCTGATAGCCACGCGCGAGGAATGACTGATAGTTATCGCGAATATTGCACGCCTCGGCTGAACATCCGGGCGTAGAGTCCTTCGGATAGAAATAAATAACCGTTTTCTTACCAAGCAGGTCTTTGTCCGTTACAACATTACCCTGCTCGTCAGCCACACTGAATGCCGGCATTTTGTCTCCAATGTTTATCATTGTTTTGAAAATTAAGATGTTTATCTAATACGATTCAATAGAAGTCCTTTCTGCCATTTCAGAGACGGATAGGTCTTTTTCAGATACTCTTCTGCTTCTTCGATGCCGCTGCTGCCGCTTGTGGCAAAGGGAATGAGTACTTTTCCTTCTAACTGCGGCACGTTGTTGTCGAGCCACGAGTTGATGATTCGCGGACAGATGCCCCACCAGATCGGGAAGCCGACATAAACGGTGTCATATGGCGTTACGTCCGTGCAGCGTTTGATGGTCGGGCGCTCTTCGGGGTTGTTCATCTCAACGGACGAACGGGAGTTCGGATTGCGCCAGTCGAGGTCTGCCGCCGTGTAGGGTTCTGCCGGTTCAATCTCCCACAACACAGCGTTGTGCTGCTTGGCGAGTTTTTCGGCTGCGGCTTTGGTAGTACCTGTGGCGGAGAAATAAGCCACTAAAGTTTTTGCGTTCATAGGCAAGCTCATTGCGGCACATAGGAGTGCCAGAATATATTCTCTCATATTATTTGGATTAGTTTGTCTTCTCGTATTATCTTCGGCGCGGACTTTCCGGCAAGGATGAGTATTTTCTTGCCGTTTCGGTATATATGCAACTGCCGTGAACGGACGACGGCTGTCAGTTCCTCATCACGTTCGATCTGTTCGCGGACAGCCTTATATTCGCCCTCTGCGTCAAACAACTTGCGCTGCAAGTGCGAACACATGTTTGTGGTGTCGATTTTCATATTTTCTCATTCTGCAATTCTTTGATAAAACCCTCATCAGCCGGCAACCATTGGACGGTTTGCAGGTCTTTGGGCGCAAGCCATTTGGCGGCTTCGTGCTCTTTGAGCGTGACGGAACCCGCGAGACGGCAACGGAAACAATGCATCGTGAGGTGGAATTTCGGATAGTCGTAGTCGATGGTCTTCATCAACTCGCCGACCTCTATCTCTGCGTCCAACTCCTCTCGTATCTCACGCCGGAGGGCCTGTTGCGGCGTTTCGCCGGCTTCCATCTTGCCGCCCGGAAACTCCCACCAGTCCTTCCAATCGCCGTAGCCTCGTTGCGTAGCGAAGATACGCCCTTGCTCGTCAATAATCACGGCGGCAACGACTTCTATTACTCTCACTTCTGACAAACTTAATTTGCTTTTTATCTATGGCTTAAAGACATTTTATGTCCATCGCACAGCCGCCGCCGGCAGCCATGTGAATGCGAATTGTGTCCTTTGCACTCACGGTGCGGGTGTATATCGTTGTTGAATACGGTGCTGTCTTCCAATCCGCATCTTCTCCATCGGCATAGACGGTCATCTCATAGGTGGCGTCGGGTTTCAGGAAGTCGAGCGGTAGCGTGATGTCGCGACTGTTCTCATCCGTCACAGCCCCGACAAACCAGTCTTCCGTGCCGCGTTCCTGACGCGCCATCACCACGTAGTCGCCTATCCTGCCATCCACCAGACGCGACTGCTCCCAGTCGCACGGCACACGTTGGATGAACGCAAACATATCAGGATGCAGCAGATAGTTTTCCGGCAGATCGCAAGCCATCTGTAGCGGCGAATAAAGCACCACGAACAATGCTAACTGGTTCGCCAAGGTGGCATGAACGCGTGTGTCGGGATGAATGGGATTCGCGAAATTGAACACCCCCGGCGTATAGTCCACCGGTCCCGCCATCACACGCGTAAACGGCAGAACAGTCACATGTTCTTCCGGACTGCCGCCATCGGTTCCCCATGCGTTCCATTCCTGTCCGCGGACGCCTTCCTGCGTCAGCAGGTTCGGGTACGTACGTTGCAGACCCGTAGGCATCACCGGCTCATGGTTGTCGATGCATATATGGTATTTCGCAGCCGTCTCAATCACCTTGCGATAATGACGCACACCCGCTTGACTACGGTTGTACTGCAATCCGTCGATGGTGCGGATAATCGGACTGACATAACCGGTCTTGATGACGTGAATACCATGTGCCTGATGATAGGTATATATCTCATCCAAGTCCTTCTCGTAGTCTGCCGCATTGCCACCTGTCTCGTTATGTCCGACAATCTGCACGCCCAGCGAATCCGCGTAACGGCTCAGCTCATCCATATTCCAATCGGGGTAAGGCGTGGTGAAATCAAAATGCTCCCATGTCTCCCATCCGAGGTTCCATCCTTCGGCAAGCACGCCTCCTATGCCGTTCTCAGCGGCAAATTGCAGATAGCGTTTCATGTTCTTGGTGGTAGCGCCGTGTCGCGGTCCGGCTTCCCACGTCATCGTCTGCAGATGCATTCCCCACCATATACCGATGAACTTCATAGGTTTGATCCATGAGGTGTCCTCTATCTTACAGGGCTCGTTAAGGTTGAGCATGATACGGGATGCCAATAGTTGCGGCAGGTCGTCCGCCAAGATGACAAATCGCCACGGTGTGGCAAAAGGAGCTTTCTCATATGCTGCCACGCCGTTCTGCCAAGGCGTAAGCATCGTGCGGGTTGTTTGGCCGTCAAAGATAAAATTCTGCGCAGGATAATCCGTCAACGCGGCTTCGTGCATGAATGCATACGTGCCATCCGCCATCTCTAATGTGATTGGCGAACAAGCCGTGTCCGTAGCCGATATAGGCGTCTTGTGCCACAGCGCTTCGTAGTACTCCGTCCGCCAAGGAATAGACCAAACCGTCGGTTCGTTCGCAAACCGATAAGCCGTTTCTTCGCTCATGATGACCACACTGTCAACAGCCTGTTCGGGAAAAACATAGCTAAACGCGAAGCCGTCGTCAAACACCCGAAAACAGATGTCCATTCGTTTGTCGCTCTTGTGGCGCAGACATAATTGCAACTCCTTGTAATGATTGCGGATGAAGCGTTCCTCGCCCCACACGGTCTCCCAGGTCTCATCCAACGAACGTGTCTGCGATTTCGTCAATTCAAATCCCTCCGTCAGGTTGCCGTCCTGCAGCACAAAACCCATCGGACAATCGGTCAGAACAGCTTTCCCGTCCTTGACGACATCATACATCGGCGTGCCCTTTTCGTCCAACCGGAAAGCCACTTGTGTCCGTCCGTCAGGAGATGTTACACGGGTCGGTTGATGGCACGCTGTAAACATAAGCATGATGCTTAATGTAAAAGTAAGCAAGTAAGTAGTTGTGTATGTTTTCTTAGCCGCAAGGGCACGATTATCTTCGATTTTCATAATACGTCTATATATTCTTCCTTCCCGCTCATCATGCGCTGGGCGTAGGAGCAGACAGGAATGATTTTCGTTTGTTTCTCGCGGGCGGCTTCGATGATTTTCTCTACGAGCCGTTTGGCGATGCCGCGGCCGTTATATTCGGGGCGGACGCCGGTGTGCACGATGACCCACTTGCCCGTCCTGTCCACGTTATACTGGCATTCGCCGACAGGCTTGTCGCCGTCATAGGCAAGGGCTTGCCGGTTGTCTGCATCAAAGACGATGCGGACGGGGGCTTGTGTGATGTCTTCGCTCTTGGTCATATTATAAACTCTCCTTCAGTATCTCTTTGATGTCCTCCGGCGTCAAGTCGAGGTAACCGGCAGGGTAGATGACGGTGGTGGAAACGATGGCGTCAATCATCTCCGGCGTAGCACCTATCTCGGTGATGGTGAGCGGAAGACCTATCTCCGACATCCAGTTACGGAGCGCGTCCAGACCTGCTTCGGCTATCTCGCGGTCGGACTTGCCTTCCGGATGGATGTTCCATACATTCTGCGCAAAGCGCACGAACTTAGGCAGCCCTTTCTCCATCGCACGGCGGTAGTAAGCCATCGAAACGGACGCCAGTGTGTAGCCGTGCGGCGCATGCGTCCAAGCGCCCAGCGAGTGACCGATCATGTGTACCATCCAGTCTTCGGACTTGCCGCATCGGATGAGCGTGTTGAGAGCCCACGTAGCCGTCCACATGATGTTGGAACGCGCCTCGTAGTCCTGCGGGTTCTTGACTGCCGCACGCGAGGAAACGATGAGGCTGCGCATCAGTCCTTCGGACAGGTAATCACTGGTGTTATCGTCGAAATCGCTGAAGTACTGCTCGAAGATGTGATTCATGATGTCGTAGATACCTGCTTTCATCTGCTCGACAGGTACGGTCATCGTGAATCGCGGGTTGAGGATGGCGAACTTGGGCATCAGACGGCTGTCGAAGACGTGACCGAGTTTGTTGTTGTGTACTGCATCGGTGATGACCGCACCGCCGTTCATCTCGGAGCCGGTTCCCGCCATCGTCAGGATACAGCCGATAGGCAGAATACGTTGGTCTTTCGGCGGTTGGTTGCCTTCCTCCCAGAACGATTTCCAGTAATCGCCTTCGAAATCGACGGAAGCCGCTACGCCTTTCGAGTAGTCGCACACGCTGCCGCCTCCGAGCGAAAGAATCCAATCCACTTTGTTCTCACGGGCGATACGGATACCTTCGCCCAGTTTCTCCAAGGTTGGGTTACTCATCACGCCCGGGTTTTCTATGATGGTCTTGCCGCCTTCGCGAAGAATGGCGACCACCTGGTCATATATACCATTCCGCTTGACGCTACCGCTGCCGTAGTTGAGCAGCACACGTTCACCGAAGTTCGCCAACTCGTCCTTGAGTTTGTCTAACGAGGATTCACCAAAATAGAGTTTGGTAGGATTGTAGTACTTAAAATTGCCTTGCATCGTATGAGGGTGTTAAATCAATATTCGTGTTTGTTTGCGGTACTCGGCATAGCCGGGTTTGTTTGCCAACTGGCGCTTCTCCATCAGCGGAATACTGATGCCGAGGAACATGGCGGACATCACTATCGGTCCGCAGATGAACCAGTCTATTCCGTTGAAGGCGGCGTACATGATCCAGATGCCCCACCAGAATGACATCTCTCCGAAATAGTTCGGATGACGACCGTGTTTCCACAGCCCTACATTGCAGCATTTGCCCGGATGGGCGGCACGGAAATCATGTATCTGCTTGTCCGATATCAGTTGTATCGTAGCGGCTGCCACACACACGAGGAAACCGATGATGCAAATAATAAATTTGAAATCATAAATCATAAATTGCTGTTCCCCGAACAGCTTCAGTCCCGGCAGCATTGCGCCAAAGACGACCAGCGTCGGCATCATGTTCAGCCCGAACAGGTTGATCAGATGAAACACCAACGGATGTTGGCTGCGATACTTGGTGTACCGCCAGTCCTCGTGTGCGATACCTTTGAAGGTAATAGCCCAGTTACGCGTGAGCCGCCAGCCCCAGTACCATGAAGCGATAAGCAACAAGATAACCGGCAGCGACCACACACCCGTATAAAACGCCCACATCAGAAACGCGACAGGCGGGAATACACTCCAATAGGGGTCATAGACCGACACGTTCTCATAGAGCAGGCCGAACGCCCAGACAATCACAGTGGCCAACACATCCGCTAATAAAAGCGCCACAATAGGCGCGCTGATAGCTGATGGCTGACTGCTGATAGCCTTAAACAGCGCTACACCTGCCACGCCGGCAAGCACATAGATGGCGGTTATCAACGCCACGCTGCTCCATTTCGAGTAATTACGTTTCATGTATGATACGATTTTCGCGCAAAGGTACAACTAATTTCGCATATATACAAGTAAATGTGCAATTTTTGTGTGGTTCTATGCATTAAATTACCCGTAAAACTTGCATATGTCAAAAAAAAACAGTACTTTTGCAAGCCGCAAGCGTAGACAATTAAAATGAAAGGCCCAAATAAGGATATTAAACCGTGGGAACTCTCCAAGCAAAGTTTGGAGGGCATCCTCGGAGAAAGCCGTTATTCGCCCGGTCAGTTTGCCGAGGCGCTCGGAGCCCCTTCTTTCACAGCTCTGCTGAAAAATATCAAGCCTATAGCCCTTACAGGACTGAAAGCCCTTCTGAAAACCAAAGTGTATTCTCACGTGCCCCGTTTGAACCGGCGTTTCGCCAAAGAGAGCGGACGCGGATGGTTCTCCAAACGCTGTTGGGAGATTCAGAGTTATACCTTCACTTACCGCAGTCAGACGGTGGACGGCCGCGATATCGTCATGTCGGGCCGCGTCACGTTCCTCAATCATAAGGCGGCGGGCACGCCCCATCAGGCGAAAACGCTCACGCTCCACATGCATCAGGCGTTCTTCCATGAGGAATGGGCGCCGTCACGAAACCTGATGTTCGTGCCGCTCAAAGTGCTGTGGGACTCCGTCATCATCGAGCCGGACCTGCAGAAATGGGGCATCAACTACGGAAAAGAGTTTGACGGCGGCGGCTCTGCCATCCACATGGCGCACCAACTGGCGGACTGCACCGTCGCGGCACTTGAGATTATGCACCAGCATGGCGTCAGCCTCGCGCCCGAAGGATATACCACCAACTGGGGCAGTTCGCAAGGTTCCTTGCCCGCGCTGATGTTCGCCAAATGGTACGACACCGAGGCACCGCAATGGTTCAAGGATGCCATTCGTCTGCGGGCCTCTTTCGCTGCGGAAGGAGCCGCCGACATGCCGGAACTGATGCAGTCTGTGTACGAGAATCCCGAGGAGATTGATACCAACTTCATGCTTCTTCTCGCGTATTTCAAAGGTTTTACCCCTGCGCAGATGGGCGGTTACAAGTCCGAAGAGTTTGTGCCGCAGTGGTACCTTGATACCAAATTCCAAGTGGACGGACGCGAGATGACGCTCTTGGAGGCCGTCTGCCATCATTATCCGCAGCTGACAGACCCCTATTTTCAGAAGATGAAGTCTTTTGACGAGGTGTTCGCTCCGGATATACTTACTGCGGACGGAAAGGTCGATCTGAGCTGCCCCAAGATACGCGCATGGATGGCTTGCCTCCGGAAATACAATAATATGGAAGGCTGGACACCTGCCCATTCCGTCTATATGGCCCATTGTCCGGAAGACGACATGATTCCGTACAGACTGGCGTATAACCTGTATAACACCATCAGCGACGGAGGGCGCAATCCTTTAGTCCACATGCTGGCGGTCCCTGCCATGCGCTTCCTTCCCACCGGAGACTTGAAACCGCATTTCATCGTGGCGTTTATGGGGCAGGTCATCATGTCATTTGTTGAGAACCCTGAAAACATGCGACGGCTGTACAAATCCGTCCGATAGATAGTATGAATAATCAGACTTTGTGGAATTTTCTGGAGCACGCCATCCTTTCCGACGGCAACCGACACGACGCTTTTGTCTATTTCGGCCGCCGCATCAGCCGTCAGACGCTTGTGGAGCAGGTGCACCTGTGGGGTCGAGTCATCAGAGGGATGGGACTGAAAGCGGGAGACGAACTGCTTATCTTCGGTCCTTCCCTGCCGGAATTCATATATATCATGCTCGCGGCGGATATGACGGGTGTGACCGCTAACATCCCCAACCTGATGGTTACGCCGGAGGCATTGGATTCGATGGTGGGCAAGAGCCGCGTCGCCTTCGTCTTTGATGAGATGGAAGGGATGATTCGGCAGACACTCCGGCGCAAGCAGTTCGAGCATGTGGTCGTCATCTCGGCTACGCGTTCTATGGGCTATCCGCTCAAGATGGTGGCTTCGCCCCTCAACAGTCTCTTGCGCTTCACGCATCGTCACCGCGCCAAATACATGCCCGCCGATGCCGCCATCCTGCGTTTCGGACGCTACGACGGTCCGTTGGAGGCGGCGCACGTGAAGGACAAGACAACTTATGTCTTCTGCTCGTCCGGCACGTCCGGCAAAGGTGTTGCCAACCAGATAGCCATGACCGACGAGGCCATCATCGCCATGTTCCGCAATGCACTGGCGTTTAACGAGAAAGGCACGCCTTTCCTCGAAGGCACCAAGTCCTACTGCCAGTTGCCGCCGTTTGTGTGTACCGGCTTCTTTGTGCTCGTGCTCGCGCCGCTTCACCGCGGCATGACCGTCTATCTGGACCCGAGGCTGTCTGTCCGGTATTTCATACAGAATATCCTCGCTATCCGGCCGCAGATTACGCTCGCTACCGGCGCCAACTGGGTACATCTGATGGACAATATTGACCGCCTTTCCCGGCGCGGCAAGCGTCCGGACCTCAGTTTCTTCCGCTTCCCCATCATGGGCGGCGAAGGATGCACGCCCCAAGCGCTGCAGCATATTAACGAAGTCATGGAGTCATGCGGCAGTCCGGTGGCGCTTACCTCGGGCTACGGACTGAGCGAGACGTTCTCCGTATGCACGGTGGATTATGAGCCGACGGGCTTCGACAAGGACTACTCCCGTCCTGTGGTGTGTGTGGGCGCACCATTCCCAGGCGTCACGGTGGGCATTTTTGACGAGAAAGGAAAGGAACTGGACTGCGAACAACGCGGAGAGATACGCGTGAAAACCCCATCTCTCACTATCGGATATGTCAATAATCCCGAGCAGAACAAAGCACGACTGCAAGGCGGATGGCTGCATACCGGCGATTGGGGACTCTTGGATAAGAACGGCCGACTGTTCATCTACGGCCGCATGGCGCAGTTTGTAGAGACCAAAGGCGGCGAAAAGGTCTATCTCTTCGATATCGCCAACCGTTTGCGCGAAGACCCTGCCGTCAAAGAGGCGTTGGCATGCCGCCTGGCCGCGGAAGACAGCCCGCTGGTGGCGCATATAGTGCTGGAAGACGGCATCCGCGAGACAGAAAAAGAAGTGTTATGCCGACTGGATAGCCTCATGTCGGCGTTCCTCCCGTCCGGACTTCGCATGGAAGCCTACCGCGTGGAGCGTGAACATCTGCATATCAATATTGTCGGTAAGATTGACCGGCATTACTATAGTCATCTTCTCACCGGCTATTACGAGATTCGTGACGGCGAACCGCACGCTGTGAACTTTATATAGGTGTTTTGGCACATTATTTGTAGCGGAAATAATGTGTTTCGAAAACTACTTATTTGCATATTATTATTGTGCCTCACGCTGCCGCTTTCTGCGCGCAGAAATCACTCCGTCATTCCTGATTCGTTGCAGACGCTGACCATTGACGCAGACGGAATTTCCTTTCGCTTGCGAAGAGTGGAAGGCGGTTCTTTTATCATGGGCGCGACAGTAGACCAGACGGATAAGGATGTGTACACCGACAAGCCGGCACACATGGTGTTCCTGTCTCCTTTTTACATGGCTGAGACGGAAGTGACCTGGCAATTATGGCACCAAGTGATGCCCGAGCATGCTTCTTTGCATCCGAAAGGCTATCCGTATAATCCTATTGCTCATGTCTCGTGGAATGATTGTCAGGAGTTCTTGAGACGCTTGGATAGTATCACGGGGCTTCCGTTCAGGTTGCCTACAGAAGCCGAGTGGGAGTATTCCGCACGCGGCGGAAACCGGTCGCGGCATTACCGTTATGCCGGAGGAGACGAGCCGGACAGTGTAGGGTGGACGTATTCTTGTTCCGGCAACTGGTCGCATCCCGTAGCACGCAAGCGCCCCAACGAGTTAGGGCTGTTCGACATGACCGGCAATGTGGCGGAATGGTGTGAAGACTGGTATGCCCCGTATACATTGGGAACAGCGCCTGACCCTTGTGTGTGCGATTCCGGGCAGTTCCGGATTGCTCGCGGAGGCAGTTACGACGATTGTATCGCCAATAGCCATCTTTCCATCCGGCGTTGGTATAAACCGGAGACGGCAACCGGTTATATCGGTTTCCGTATAGCGATGACCTTGCCGAACGACCCGATGATGCAAGCGCAGGAAGAAGAACCGGCACTCACGAAGAAGTTCCGAATAAAAGGAAGGAAACTGACGTTTACCTTAGTGCCGGCGGAGACACCTTATTATATATCTGATGAGATTCCGGCGGCGTTATGGCGTAAGATGATGCAACAGGAACCTCCCGAAAAGGCGAAAAATATAGCCGTCGGAATGAGTCAGGCCAAACGTACCTTGTTTGCCGAATATTGTAGCCGTGAGACGAAGCAGGTAATGTCGGTTGCCTCTGCGGAACAAATAGTGACAGCCGAACAGCAAGGTCTCATTGAACCTTTTCTGCCAGAAAGCAAGTCTAAACGCAAGAATCAATCTGTCCGGCAAATACAGCAGAAAAGGAGTAGGGCAGACAGACTCTCCCCATGGGCGGAATTAATAGGCCTTCGTGTAGCCAAACCCGATGACCCCATCCTGCTGCAATTCAAAAAAGCGGACGATGAGTCTCGTCCGCTACGCTTGGTCATTCTTGTCCGTTAAATCCTTAAACGATAACCGACTTACAGATTGTCAAGCTCCTCCGGATTGACAAGTCCTACCGGAACTTCCAGCTGTACCGTTTTATGGTCACCCGTATTAACAGTAACGCTTACCATTGCATTACGATCGTCATTGGCATCATAAGTGCAGAAATGGAAAGTATTCGATTCAGAGGGGAGGCTTATTCCGGCTACACTACTCGGAGTGAAATCATCCGGTGACTTAAGGTCAAAATGAGCCACTCCTCCCGCATTTGTTTGGGCACTACCCGCAGCATTGCTTTTGTAGAGTGTTGAAACGCCGTTATTAAGGAACTTGTACACCGTTATACCACTAAGCGGTGCACCGTTTTGGGTTACCTCTACGTCAACGGTTGCTTCCGTCTTGAATAAACCACAAGAACTCATAAATACGGCTACCATAGCCATCAATAAAATTTGAATCTTTTTCATAGATACCTGATTTTGAAATTTATAGATGTATTCGATGATGCAAAATCATTTTTGCGCTGCAAAGGTACGACTTTTTTTGCATATATGCAAGTTTTTGATTATTTTTTGCAAAAATACCATTCAAAAATAGTATATATACTACGTATATATACTGGAATAGACATCAGAAAAATACCTTTTTTCTGGCAAAAATTAGTGCGTGATAAGTGCGTCGTAAGTCCGTCGTAAGTCCGTGATAAGTACGTGGTAAGTGCGAGATTTTTGGTGTCACCTGCTACTCCTTTGCATGTAATCCATAAGGCCTCTTTTAAAAGACATATGCCATTTGCCGGAAATGGAAGAAAGAAAAAGCAGGCAACCGTTGGCTGCCTGCTAATCACAGATTCACAAATTCTCCGCCACTACATTCTGTCGATTATTGCTGCGCAATTCTCACACAAAAATGTGTTGATTACTTTACCTCTGCGCCGGTAAGCGTGTAGGTCTTGTCGCCTTGTTTGATGAGGATGCAGCCGTCAAGGACAATCTTGGTTGGAGTATCTGCTCCGTTAATGTTCTTCAAAGCAGTCGTGCCTGACTGCGTGGCGAAACTACCGGCTTCCTCGTCTATTACATCTTCACCGTTCAAACTCTGACGGACAAAATAATAAGTTGTATTGGCGGAAAGACCTGTGATAGTAAAGGTATAATATTCCGCAAACTGCGTCGGTTCGTCATCTTCCTCATAAAGCGCGGGTGCTCTTGCAGGTGCGTTATTACCAGCCAAGTCAATGTTTGTCAGGTGTCCGTTGGCATCAAAGGTAAGTGTCATGAACCGCTGTGTGTGTTCCTCGTCCAGATAGAGTGTCCACACATAGCCTGTCGCCGAGAAGTTCTGCACCCAACTGACTTGCACATCATTCAAGCCAGAAACAACTGGCGGCTCGATAGGAATAATATTTGTAAACCGATTCCAACCTTCTGCTTGCCGATAAGCATTTATACTTTGAGCAGGTACATAAATATTTGTTCTGTCAACATGGCAGGAACTCAAGAAAGGCGTATTACTTTTCAGATTATAGATCAGAGGAGGGTTGATATCTCTTGAATATATGTCAACATTTAATCTGTGTAAGGGAACAAAAAAGTCCACTCCTACCGATTTGACTCCGCTACCAAGTGTCAGATGCGTTAAGTGCTTGCAATCTATAGCCCAGTCTCCAATATATTCAACGCTATCTTTAATAATCAAATGCGTAATAGTATCCATTTCAGACAGAGATTCTTCTCCTAACTCTTTCAATGACAGCGGCAATTCAAGATACTTTATATTTCGTGCCCAAACTAAGGCCCCATGGCCTAACATGCTTACCCCCTCTTTAATATAAACGGAATCGTTAAGATTGCCGGCAGGATACGCAAGTAGTACACTTTTGTCTTTTGAATACAAGATACCTTCTTCCGTGGTGTATTTGGGATTATCGTCCGCCATAATAATTGAACGGAAACTATTCCCGTAAAAAGCGCCGACATCTGCCAAATGATCTATTCCTACTTCTTCATAGAACACGATGGAATCAATCGTTGCAGGTAATACCAACACATGTATATCGTCATTGATGTATCTAAAACACATTGAATCCAAGCCGGTAACGGTATATTGCTGGTTGTCGTAAATTACGTGCTCTGGAATACGCATTGTGTCACACAGGAAATCTGCGTAGTTCTTTAGATTTCGTTTTGTGCCTTGAGCTGTATATGTCACAGATACAGTTACTCCGTCACTATTGATATTGTATGCAATCTCACAGCCATCTTCATTGGCAACCATAAAATCATAGGCGTAGGCATTGAGCGCGAACGCAAGGATTACAGAAAATAGCATTGATTTTTTCATATTCATATTGTTTTAGTGGTTATATACAAAAAGTGCGAACTTTCGCTTTTATTATATTGGTTCTTTCGGGTCTCGACTCCCATGTACTCCAATATATGCAGAAAGTCCACACTAATGTGTGAACATTCGCTATATTTCGGAAGTACAATTCAAGTTGTCGAGAAATGAAAGAATCCTCAATAAAGCAAATGCTTATTTATGTATGTTGTTCTTTGCCTTTGTTATCTCATAGGAGGTAATTGTGTTTTGTTATTGTTTGTTTTTCTCCGGTTTAACGTCATGGAGGGGACGGAGTATTATCTTAAATTTTGCTCGCAAAATTACTGCTTTTTTTTCATATATGCAAATAAAAAAGAAAAAAAAGCGCCACGAGGACGCTTTTTCTTGTTCATTCGGTTTATATGATTTTCTGGTACGCCAATCGTTCATCGCCGGAAGCGAGGTAGATGATGCCGCAGTAGGTAAATCCATGCTTGGCGATGTTGTGCTGCATGATGGTATTGTCACGATGGGTGTCAATGCGGATGTTCGGGTCGCAAGAGAAACAATAGGCCATGATGTCATCAAACACATGATGCGCGTCCGGATAACTGGCGATGCGATGGATTACATGGTACGGCATTTCGTCGTCCAGCCACCGGCCATCGTATATTGTCGCGTAGGTCGGTTCAGGCGAAGGAATGAAAGCGAAATACGCGATCACCTTTTCTGCTTCCTCTATCACGTAGCCCACACCGTGCTTCATGTCGGCAGCAATAACCGCCTCGGACGGATAGCCGTTCACCCATTGATGCCTATTGCCGGACGAGCGCATAATCCGCTTGGCTGCGTCCAAGACCTGCATGATTGCCGGCAAGTCTGACGGCTCTGCCATGCGAATGATTCTATGGGTGTTTACCGTTTCCAAGCGCCAACTATTTTGCAGTGCTGTGTTTCAGTTCTTTTGGAACTGTTTCGCCAGTTTGGTGATGTCCCGCGGGTTGATGACAAACTGCGGATAGCCGTCACGGGTGCTTGCCAGCATCGAGTGCGCCACCTCGGTCATGTTGTTCGCCAGGCCGCAGAGGTACATCAGCGGATAGAACAGGATATAGGCGTACTGCATCTTCTGCATCTTGCTACCCCGCTGCCCTTTCGCCCAACGCATAAGAGCCGGACGGTACGCAAAAGCATGCTTGAAACCGAGTGTGTTGATATAGTTCTCGGTCGCACCTTTAATCGGCATCCACCATTGCTTTCCGTTCGGGTTGGTGCCTGCGCCGCTGAGATAGAGATAAGTCATCTTTTCCTTGTCCGGCATGATGTCCGCGAAATGTGTCGGGATGTCATACGAGATGCGGCGATAGACGTCTTTGTCAGTACCGACAGACGTAATACCCGCAATGAAATAGACGGCATCGTAGCCCTTGAAACGCGGGTCGCCGGCTTTCAAGTCCATCAGGTCCGGCACGATATATTCTTCCAACTTGCTTTTCTGCTCAGCCGTCAGACAACTATACTCGTCTATCCGCACCGACCGACGGCCGACGGACAGCACTTTCTCCACTTGCGGCGTGCGCAGCAACTCCAGCATCACGCCTTCGCCCACATAACCTGTGGCGCCTGTTAAAATGATTTTCATAATCGTGTCCTTGTAAATTACATTATTGTGATTTCCTTCTCAAACAAACGATAACATCGACGGATTCCATTACGCAGAAGGAGGTATCGCTTCGATATAAAAACTGAAAGGCCGGAAACCGTCATTGCAACTGATCATCGCACTCATGGGATTGCGCATCCACCCATCGAAAAAGTCACCCTCGCCACGTGCCAAGGCCTCAACGAACTCGCGCATGGATGACCAGGCAGACGGGCACATGCCCTGCGGACACTGACCTTCCACGGAGATCCATTGCTGGCCTTCGCGCACCTCGCAAGCGTGCTCAATGGGGCTCTCGTATTTCGCCATCAGGTCCGGATATACGGTCTGGCGGACAGCTGTGATGCGTACGTTCATAATCTTATTATTTTGTCAGGCAAGCGTACTCATTTATCCGCTTGGCAACCTCATCGGAATGGTCGATGAGCAATTGTCCGTGATTCATGCCTTCAAAGACTTCTACATGTGCAGACGGACAGAGTTTCAACAAATGCTCCGCTTGCGGTTTGGCTACGAAAGTTTCCTTGGTGCCGTACCAGTAATGGATGTCTGCGCCATAGATGGCTTCCAAACGGTTCGTATAAACAGACTTGTAGCCGTCCAGCACCGCCTGACTGCGGCCGGAAGGCCATACTTTGCGCACCTCGTCCAACAGCACATCGAAATAATGACTGCGGAACACGCGACGCCAGAAACCCGTCCAATGGTAACACGTCCATACATTGAACGCCTGATAGTATCGCAGCGGATTGACCGTCCACCGCGGCAAGGGCAGCAGAGGCGCGGCATCCATGACTGCATGGTCAATCACGATCTCATTGCGCTCCATCACCCGCGAGAGAATCTTGCCTCCAAGCGACAG
>Ga0310696_10000150_pt1 | contig 124012 bp, 86 predicted proteins | sample AusTroGonzalo_MG_4_FD_203885 | JGI IMG/M metagenome (GOLD analysis project Ga0310696, IMG submission 203885) | Bovine rumen microbial communities from tropical cattle in Woodstock, Queensland, Australia - Gonzalo_02 (v2) (version 2) | ecosystem: Host-associated > Mammals > Digestive system >...
AGTTGACCATCAGTGAGAGGGCGCCTGCTTGAATGGCACTGCGGAAAGGCTGGAAAAATTTCTCGCGCATCTCACGCTCTGTGACGCTGCTGGGCGTACGATCCTTGCCACTGACAGGTACACCATAGGCCATATAATGCTTCAGACATGCTGCCACGTTCTTGGGACCAATGTGGTTCGGGTCGTTACCCTGATATCCTAGCACGGCCTGACGAGCCATTTCACAACTGAGATACACATCCTCGCCATAACTTTCCCACATACGACTCCACAGGGGTTGACGACCAAGGTCCATCACAGGCGAATACACCCAAGGAATGAGACCTGCCCTGCTCTCGTAAGCCGCAATCTCACTGACACGACGGGGGATAGCCCTATTGAAGGAAGCCGCCTGGCCTATCTCTTGTGGAAAGAGTGTTGCACCCCAAGTGTACGAAGCACCATGAATCTGGTCGACTCCATAGATTTGCGGTACACCAGAACACGTCTCCATCGAGAGTTTATTCAATCGCCTGATGAGTGCACTCCATACCTCCGGTTTCTGTGCCACACCCTTAGGCACGTTCAGAATGCTTCCCACGTGATACTGGTTGAACACTTTCTGCAGAGCATCCTCGTTCAGACGGAATTCCTGACTTTTGGTGTCAGTAATGACGTCGATTGTCAGTTCGCACATCTGCCCTATCTTCTCGTCGAGCGAGAGGCGCGACAGTGTTTGTTCCACCTGTTTTTCTACTTTCTCATCACGAGGGATGGCAGGTTGCTGGGCATTGGCAACAAGCAGACTAGTTGCTAAAAGGCTGGTCATAAGTGTCTTTTTCATATCATTTACTATATTTCTTGCCGTTCTTCACATAGATGCCATGATGTTTTCCGGATAACGGACGACCCAGAAGATCATAAATCCTAACATTCTGCGACGCTGGTGCATAGGGAATCTCTATCCCGTCCACATATCCACCTTCACCATAGAAGCCCTCCACCATCGCATCGACGAGGTCTTGCTCGTTGAACTCAGGCACAGTACGATGTTCACCATCGGAAAGTCCCATCCAGTGGAATAGTCCTATGCCGTTGGCCTGACACTTCTGCGCAAAGTACTTGACAAATTCGACATGATTGTCGCGATTATCTCCTCCACCACTGATGCCCCATTCGCCGAAAAGCACAGGAGCACCCTTCTTCACCAGATAGGATTTCAGTTGGGATATCACTCTGTTAAGACCCGTCTTTACCGATGTCAGGTCTGAGATATCGGGATAGCAGTGAACCTCGAAGATGATATGTCCGTCCTCGACGTCAGTGGGTAGTTGCATTTCCTTCAGAGGATCTTGTAGATGACTGCTCCATGTTCCAAATCCATTGCATGCCCCATAGGTACAAACCACAAGATTTCTTTGCAGATTGTTGCCTCCTGTGGCTCGCACAGCATTGACGAAACTTTGGGCATAGTTGTTTATGGCTTTGTACGAAGCCTTGGCTTTCGCGTCGTCGTATCCTTGCTTACTTCCAAACTGGGCATAGCACCAAGAGTGGTCGGCATCCAGCATTTCGTTATATCCCTCGAAGAGCAGGTGTTCGTCATAGTCGCGAAACTCCTCCGCTATCTGTGTCCATATTGCTTCGAAACGCTCGTGTTGTTGGGCATAGACATCCTCATCGGCCAATAGCCACGCCGTGTTGGAGGCACCAGTGTCGTGGTGTACGTTCAGGATGCAGTACATACCCTGCTTGACGATGTAATCCACCACCTGATGCACACGCCTCATCCAAGTCTTTTGTATCTTCGTTCCTATGTCGTCGTTCGAAGGCAACCAGGGTGTATAGGTCCATGTTCCGTTGTCGTCGTAACCTCGCACAGAACCGAATGTGGCCTCCATGTGAGGATACCATGTTACTGGTACGCGTATGGCATTGAACCCTGCATCCTTAAAGAGTTTGAAGAGCTTGGCTTGTGTCACTTTCTGTCCCCATGCCGTTTCGTAAGTGGTAGGAGTCCTACTTTTATTGGCCTCTATCCACATCCATAGCGTATCGCCCGAATTACTGTCCAGAGTATTGCCCAGATTCCATCCCAGACGCATGTGTTCCACAGCCTCGAAAGCCGACTCAAAGGTGGGGGTCTCCTGCGCTACACAATAGGATGTCATTATAGTCAGCACATATAAGAACAAAGAACGTTTCATCGTGTTATGATATTTTCATTGTTAAGAAAATCTGTCCAAAAGTCAGAATCGTTGCCGCTGCCCATAGCACCACCGCCACACCAAGGAGCAACGTAGAGCCAAAGAGACTGGTCGTTCTGCATGTTATCCCATGAAGGCACACTGTTGCACTCAGGCAGGCAGAGCATCTTGTCCGGGTAGCGTTGCTGCAGTTTGCGGAAATCGGAAGCCTGCGAAAGATGGGTCGTATTTCCCTCGGGATAACCGTCGCGGGCAATGATATCTACGCGGTCGTCGCCAGGATACCAATCTGGGTCGTTCAACTCTGAGGTCCAAATCCATAAGAGATTATGGACGCCTTTTTCGGCAAAATAATCCTGCATATAGTTCCACAGCATACGATAGGCCTCAGACCCATCCGTACCCCACCAGAACCATCGGCCTGAAGCTTCATGCAAGGGACGGAAGAGAATGGGTATGCCCTGACTTTGGTAATACAATAATAAAGAAGCTACTCCATCGAGTTTCTTCCTGAATAGTCGGTTCTCCAATGTGCTTTCGGTGGCGGCACGCAAGGGAGAAATATGACAAGGAGGGTTACTGCCGGAATAGAATGCCGTCCAGCCCGACATCTGCTCACAAAAAGCATTGCATGGCATGTGAATGTGCCACATGAAGGCAACTATCCCACCAGCATTATGCCAATCACGTGCCACAGCAGAACGATAGTTTATCCATGACTGGTCGAAATGCTGAAAGTCAAATATGTTTACTTTTGGATACTTCCCTCCAGCTTCATAAATGGTTTTAGCATCGTTTATGTTATAGTTCCATTCTGCCTGGCAACCCGACATCACACGCTGTCCCCAAACCTCGTCGCGTAGATAGGAATAGAGGGCACGGGTTTCCTCGTTGGCATCAGGGTCGCATGGCTGGGAATCGATGCCGTCGGCGGCACTAACTCCTCTCCATAGCGGACTGGGCAGCATCACTTTTCTTGTCTGATAGGTTCCGTCGGGCAAGCGACGACGCACAACTACGGGACCTCTGCCCTGCTGGCGAAATATGCGTCGCCCACTCAGATCATAGAATTCCTCATCCATGCCATCTGACTTCACCCCATCGATAACAGTAGGCACGACGTTGCCTTCTTTGTCAATAAAGTTCACACTGGCCAAGGCTATGCTCTGTGCTTTCTCGGAGAGTAGATTCACACTATAAACCGTCTTCATGGCAGAAGTGAGTTTCAAGGCATAGGTTTCCGTACCTGCCGGCAATGTCACACGACGAACGCCTGTCGATGAATATAGCACTTGCAACTGAAGGGGTTGGTCGATGGGCATTTGGAATTTGACTTGAAGACTGTCGTAAACTGAGAAATCTTGTGACGTTTCCCAATACCATCCTGCACCGCTATATACCTTCATACTAAGCCATATGTCGTCCTTTGTTCCACCACTCACAAACAGGTCGTCCCAATCAAAGAGTTCAGGACTTTCGGTAGTGTACGAGCCATCGAAAGCGAACAATTGCACAGCCGTGAGCCGGAAGTTGACACCCTTCACATGAATGCCTTGCTTCAGTTGGGACACCATCGACTGAGTTACCAGCATATCATAGTTGCCACTGACACTTCGTGCTGAAAGGTCAGGCAGGTTTGTCCAACTGCTACCATAGGACACTTGCAATTGTGCCCCGTCACGCGTCTCCATGACAAAGCGAACCAAATTGCCAGCCTCTACCTTCTGGAACTTGGAACCACTGACGTTCACCACACTACTCCAGTCCGTGAAGTCCTGGCTCCCACTCCATAGCGAGGTGGTAGAGCCCACCATGGGGACAACCATTAAACAAACCCATAAACTAAGAAAGAACCTCTTTATATTCATACTTTCCTTAATTCCGCAGCACTTTAGTTTAACTTTCTTTATAAGTACCTGAGCAACAAAAAGTTGCTCAGGATTTTGCCATGTCAGATTTTTCACTTACCTTAGTGCTGCAAATCAAGACAAGCAAAGATCATCAATGACATGGCAAAGGTACAACATAAATCTGAGAAAATCACCGCTTTTGGCGGAATATTTTTTGTTTTGGACAAATTCGACTCTATTCTGTCCTCTGTGATAGACTCCCATCTGGGACTTCGTAGCACGCTGACAGGTTATCAGTATAGCGAGATTATACGGGCCATCTTCTCCGTGTTCTGCTGCGGTGGTGACTGTATGGAAGACCTCAACCTGTACCTGAAGGACACTCTTACGGAGCGTCCGCAAACCCGTGTCCCAAGCGCGGACACAGTGCTGCGTGGCATAGAGGAACTGGCAACGGAGAACATATCGTATACAGCGGAAAAGACAGGCAACGTCTATGACTTCAATACGGCGGAGAAACTGAACCAGCTGCTCATCAAGTTGCTGCTGGCAACGGGACAGCTTACGGAGGGCGGAGCGTACGACGTTGATTTCGACCACCAGTTCCTTGAGGCGGACAAGTATGACAGCAAGCGGACCTACAAGGGCTTTGACGGCTACAGCCCTGGTGTGTTCACCATCGGCGGGCTGATTGCCTATCTGGAGAATCGCGACGGCAACTGTAACGTGCGCTTCAAGCAGGCAGAGACTCTCCGCCGTTTCTTCGAGATGATGAGGTCATTCGGCATTCATGTCAGGAGTTTCCGTGCCGACTGCGGCTCCTATAGCGAGGACATCGTGAAGGTGGTCATGGAGCATACGGAAAAGTTCTACATCCGTGCCGAGCGATATGCTGGCCTGTATGAGAAGGTGAAGCGGCAGACGGGCTGGAGGTCATCCAGCGTGCCGATACGACTTTCTTGCCGTTGGTGATGGTGGTGGTGAACCAACTGGCACCATCAGCGGCCCTGCTGTTGACATAGTCCTCAACCCTGCCCGTCACCACGGGGGCGTCGGGAGCCGAAATCCACTGCGACGACTGCCATGCTGCAGCGTCAAGCGGAGCGGTGAGCGGTGTCGCTACGTCCCGCTTGTGGGCGCAACCTGCCACCAGCGCCACACTTGCCGCAAGGCTCATTGTCATGATTCTGTTTCCAATTGTCTTCATCAGTCTTGCCTTATTGAAAAGGGATTATTTCTTATTGAGCATCTGCTCCACCTCCTGGCGGGCCTGTTCGCGGCTCTTGGTAAAGATGCGGCGGATGCGCTCCTGGTCGAACTTCGGCTGGCGGTCGTAAGTAAAGAGTCCGTTCTTCTCAAGCTCCACATCGACAATCTGGGTGTAGCAGAAACCTGCGATGTGGGGGATGGCGAGCAGGACGTTGACCTGCTGCTCCAACCGCTGATAGTATTCCTCCAAGGTCTGCGGGTCGCGGCCGTAGCCCCAGAACTGGCCTTCAGGTGCTACCTCTTCGGCATCCATCTTCTTCAGCCAGCGTATGCCGCCGAACTCGTCAATCATGTAGCACTCGCCCTTCCATGGCGCACTGTGGTGCGGGAACTGGCGATAGACACTGCCGTCGTCCTTCATCCTCAGCATGTCGTAGAACTTCACAGGGTCCTGCTCGTAGATGTGCTCGGCATAGATGTCGGTGAGGCCGTTCTGGTGGCCGCCGCTGGTTGTGACCACGGGACGCGTGCGGTCAAGGCGATGGGTCATGGCATAGAGGTCATTGGAGAGGCGGGTGCGCTGGCGGTCGGTGTCATCGCACCATACCTCGTTGAGCGGCGACCAGGCGATGAGGCACGGCTCGTTGTAGTCGCGCTCCACACACTCCTCCCACTCCGTCAGCATGTTGCGGGCGGCAATGCGGTCGGTCCAGTCCATCTCCCACGATGGCGACTCGCCCCAGGTAAGGTAACCCAGTTTGTCGGCCCAGTAGAAGTAACGCTGCTCGAACACCTTCTGGTGCAGACGGGCACCGTTGAAGCCACAGGCCTTACCCAGTTCGATGTCGCGGCGCAGCTGCTCGTCGGTGGGAGCCGTCCACTGCCCGTCGGGGTAGTAGCCTTGGTCGAGCACCAGTCGCTGGTAGTAGGGCTGGTTGTTCAGATAGAAGACACCGTCTCGCAGCTCGCTCTTGCGCATGCCGGTGTAGCTCTGCACCTGGTCGATGACGCGGCCCTGACGATCCTTCACCGTGTAGGTCACATCATAGAGGAAGGGATGCTCGGGCGACCATGTCTTCACCTTATTGATATATGCCGTGACCAGCGAGCTGCCTGCCGCCGTCACCTCCTTTGAAAAGACCTTGCGACCCTGGTCGCTGATGGTAATGGAGAGTCGTTGACCCTCGTCTGCCTGATAAAACTCCGGCTCGAAAAGGAACTGCTGGTTGTCAAGGTCGGGTGTCACACGCACCTGCTTCAGTCCGCTCATGGCTACAGGTTCTATCCACACCGGAGCCCAGATGCCCGTCACTCGGGTGTAGAAGCACTCGTAGGAGTTCAGCCTGCGGCTCTGCTTGCCGCCAGGCTGCTGCCGCGAGCGCACGTCGTCCTGGGCATAGACCACGAGATGGTGCTGCCCGCCGGCCTTCACCTGTCGGGTGATGTCGACCGAGAACGAGGCCGCTCCGCCATAGTGTTCAGCCACGAACTGGCCGTCGATAAACACCTGCGAGCGATAGTCCACGCCGCCGAAGTGGAGCAGGATGCGCTGCCCCTGCCACGCCTGAGGGATAGAGAGCGTGCGATGATACCACAGGGCGGGTATGAAGTCCTTGTGCCCCACGCCCGAGAGCGGACTCTCGGGGCAGAAGGGCACAATAATCTTGTCATTGAATCCCTTACTATTCTGTAGCCCGGCCTCCACGCCGCTTTGGCCGAAGTCAAACTGATAGGTCCACTCGCCGTTGAGGCACTGCCATTCCGCGCGCTGGAACTGCGGACGAGGATACTCACTGCGGGGCATGTCGGTGCCCCTTGCCGTCAGCGCCACCACCAAAGCGGTAATGCCCATAAGAAATCTTGATGTACTCATATTACTTAGTTATTTTTACTGAATGATATTTCTATTCTCTGGTCTGTCGTCTTGCCAACGGGCATTGTCCTTCTCCATTGCCTCGGCACTTGGAACACAATCGCATTCCGCCAAAGCGAGCATCTTTGAGGGATATTTGTTGCGCAAGAGATCGAACTGCTGCTTGAATGAACCATGTTGCGAGGGCGCATGGTACTGGTCGCGTGCCACGATATCAACATATTCGTCACCAGGATACCAGTCGTCATCATCCAGTTCCGATGTCCAGATATAGATAAGGTTATGTACACCATGTTCCATCAAGTAACGTTGGGTGTAGAGGTAAAGCTGTTTGAAGGCCTCAGCCCCATCGCTACCCCACCAGAACCAGGCCTTGCCGCCTCGGTTGGTATTGCCTGCTGCTTCATGGAAGGGTCGCCAAAGGATGGGTATTCCCTGTTTCTGGTAATGAAGAAAGTAGCTGACGATGGTGTCTAGGTTCTCATTGATGATGCGGTGTTCAGGAGTGCCGGTCTGAACAGCTCTACGTGGTGAGAAGAGCGTACCAGGACGACCTTGGGAACCCGTGGGGGAGTAGAAGGCAAAGCCCTCCTTGGCTGACAGGTCGGCAGCTATGGGTACACTCCAGTGCCAGATAAATCCCACGATACCACCAGCATCGTGCCAAGCCTTGGCCGTAGGACCCATATAATTGAGGTTACGCTGGCGAAAGTGTTGGAAGTCGAAGATGTTGATGGCGGGGTACTTGCCTGTACGCTCATAGAGGCCATCAGCATCCATTGTGTTATAGTCCCGTCGTGCCTGACAGCCCGAGACTACCTGTTTGCCCCACACTTTATCACGCAGGTAGCGATAAAGTTGCTGCGTAGGCCCTGTAGCCTCGCTGTCAACGGGCTGCTGAGGGATTTGACCTGAGACTGAAACCACCAAGAGCATGGTCAGCAGGACGGGTAGAAAAGAACGTCTCATAATCGCTGTTTTTATCAATGGCGGTGCAAAGATACGCTCTTTTCATTTCCTGTGCTGACACTTTCTTAACCATTGATGGCACAAGACTTCAGACAATAACTTTTTTCTTCTGGTAGGCCTCGCGGAATTCCTTGGGCGTGCAACCTTTCTTGCGGCGGAAGAGGCGATTGAAGTTGGAGAGTGTGTTGAAGCCGCAGTCGTAGCAAATGCCTTGAACAGTGTCTGTGGAGTCCACCAACAGTCTGGCTGCCATTCCGATACGCACATCGACGATGTAGTCTGAAAGAGTGCGTCCCGTGCGCTGACGGAAGTAGCGTGAAAAGGCAACAGGGGTCATTCCTACTAAGTCCGCCAGGGTCTCCAAACGGATTTCTTCGCGGAAATGCTGTGAGATATACTGCTGTACTTTCTGTACGCGGTGGCTTTCAGAGGTTGGCAGAGTATGGGAGAATGTGGAACTGCTGAGCTCACGAGCATTGTCGAACAGCGATAAATCATAAAGAATGGAAAGAAAGTCCAATACTGCATGGAAACCATTCTGACTGTTGGCTAACGATTCCAGTTTTGAATAGACACGCATGATAGCTTGTTGTGGGAAGCAGAGCCCCCGGGCACCATGTTCCAGCATCTGGCGAATGCTTCGGAACTGGTTCTTTTTCAGCAAGGTAGTGGATAGCCAGGCTGGGTCCCACTGAATGGTGATCTCGCGAATTTCAGAACTCGTGCAGATCCCTTGTTCCCAGCCGTGTTCCAGATCAGGACTTGCCACCAGCACCAGCTCATAGTCTCCTATGGTTTCCATAGAATCACCCACCACGCGGCATGCTCCCGCCGCGTGTTCGATGAAGTTCAGCTCATACTCAGGATGGCTGTGGACGGGATAGTCGAAACCCGTCTTCCGGCGGTCGGCTACATAGAAGCAGTCTTCTGGCGATAGCGGAGTTATCTCGCGCAGTATGGTGGCATTCATGGTCTCTGTTTTCACTTTTCAACTATCTATTTTTCAACATTTTATTAATTCTCTCTATAATCTCAAGGCACATGCGGCCGTTGTGGTACGGGCATTTCCAAAAGCCGGCGTGGTCGTCATCGAGATTCACGGTGTCATCAGCACGGATGCTCCAGTACCATTCGCCGTGCTCGTGGTCGATGAGGTGGGTTTTGATATACTCCCAGCAGCGGACAGCCTTATCCAATGCCGCCTCATCACCGAAATGCTGGTAGAGGTTCAGGAAACCTACTACAGCTTCTGCCTGCACCCACCAGTGACGTTCCTGGTCGAAGTGTGAGCAGTCAGGTTCACCCTCGTAAATCATGGAACCATCAGGCTGTAACCCTTTCTCACTCGCCTTTGCTACCTCGCGAACGATGGGTTCCACCTTGTTTAATATACGCGCGTCCGCGAGCACGAGAGCGGCTTCGTGCAATAACCATGAACATTCGATATCATGACCGTAGCTCTCTGTTGTGCTCATCCGGCTCCAGTCCATATTGAAGAACAAGTCAAGGTGATGCGTCGCAGGATTCAGGATCCGATCGGTGAACAAATCGATTAACCGATGAATAATTCTGAGGAGGGAGGGGTGATGATTGATGAGTGATGAATGATGAATGATGAGTGATGAATGAGGAATGAGGGCTGAGGCGCGAAGCATGTTCGTGTATGCTTCCATGATATGCAAATGTGTATTCTGGCTTTTTGGCCAGTTTGCATCCTTCTCTGAGAGGCGCATATCCCCGATGGGAAGCCACTCACGAGTGCAAGCCTCGATATATCCTCCATGCTCACCATCCCATGCATGACGCTCAATCATTTCGGACTGTTGCAATGCCACCTGCAGCGCCTCAGTATCACCTGTTGCACGGGCATACTCAGAGAAACCGTAAGCCATGAATCCCTGAGCATAAAATTGCTTCTTCGTGTCCAACGGCAATCCATCACACGTCACACTCCAGTAAGTCCCCCCATATGACTCGTCCACGAAATGTGCAAGGATATAATCTTTCGTCATCCGGGCTGCTTCCAGATACTCCAGGGGAGCGGACTGCCCACCACCACTCAATACACGGTAGGCTGCGCTGAACGTCCACAGCAGGCGGGCGTAGAGGATAGCACCACGGGGGGCTTCCTTTACTAACCGCCCCTCGCCTGTCATCTGCCCGTACCAGCCCTCTCGTTCGGCGTCGAGCATGTTGTTTAGCCAGAAAGGCAGGATGTTTTCACGCAGGCACTTTTCTGCTTCGTTCCGTAATTCTATTAGCGTTGACGTACACATATCCTTTTTCATATTATTCTTTTATTACCGTTCTTGATTGCCCCTTTAGGGGCTTAAACACCTTGCTTCATACGGCCGCAAAGGTACAAAAATTATTATACATTCAACCATTTTCAATACGTCCGGCACCGACTCCGCAAACGATGTAATAGAAGAGAAAGCGCTGCGATCCCATCACCTGCTCCATTATGCGGCCGAACATCCATAGCATAAACATATTGAAGAAAATGTGCATCCAGCTGCCATGCATAAACATATAAGTGAACAGCTGATAGAGCTTGAAGTCTGAGGCCAAGAAAAAGTGCAGACCTAACAGATCATCAAAATCGATGCCGTAGCGCACAGCTACGATCTTTGCCAAATACACCAGCAGGTTGATGATGATGAGATTTTTTGTGACGGGAGGCATATTCAGGTTCATAATTGCGTTATTCGTTTGAGGGTGCAAAAATAGGCATTTTAACTGGCAAAATAGATGAAATGAGGGTAAAATAACGTGAAAAGGCGTGTTTTTTGCTAAAAAACTTTGATGGAAAGAGTTCTTTCGTTACATTAGTCCCACGAAATGAGTCAAGAAAGGCTTTTTTGTCCCTATAAGTACATTTTTACATAACCTTTTAAAAACTTTTATTATGAACAAGACAGAATTGACAAGTGCAATTGCCGCAAAGGCAGGTTTGACCAAAGTTGATGCCAAGAAGGCTCTTGATGCAACCATCGAAGCTATCGCTGAAGCTCTGAAGGCTGGTGATAAGGTAGCTCTCATCGGTTTCGGAACCTTCTCCGTAGCTAAGCGTGAAGCTCGTCAGGGTGTGAACCCCCAGACTGGTAAGGCTATCAAGATCGCTGCTAAGAAGCTGGCTAAGTTCAAGGCTGGTAAGGAACTTGAAGACGCTATCAAGTAACCGCCTCAAACGCACTCAATGTCACAAACGATGCCACTCCTTTTGGGGTGGCATTATTTTTTGCATTCTTGGAAGGAAAGGCCCCCTTTAGGTGCCCAAAAGAGCAAAAACTCTAAACTCTTATCCATAAAAGCTAAAAAACTCTACACTCTACACTCTATACTCTAAACTTTTTTTGTACCTTTGCGCCCGAAATTCAAATATTATTCTTCATATAAGGTATGCAGATAGAACAGAAAATCACAGAGGCGGTGATTGCCGCCATCAAGGAATTATATGGGCAGGAGGTGCCGCAGTCGATGGTTCAGCTGGGCGCCACAAAGAAGGAATTTGAGGGACAGCTGACACTCGTCGTGTTCCCCTTCCTGAAGATGAGCCGCAAGAAGCCGGAGGACACCGCACAGGACCTTGGACAGTATCTGGTCGAGCACCTGTCGGACGTGGTCGCCCGCTTCAATGTCATCAAGGGTTTCCTGAATCTGGTCATCGCTGATGCCTGCTGGGTGAGCCTGCTGAGCGAGATCCAACAGGACGAGAACTGGGGCCTGACGCCCGTTACGGATGCCTCGCCGCTGGTGATGATAGAATACTCCTCCCCCAACACGAACAAGCCGCTGCACCTGGGACACGTGCGCAACAACCTGCTGGGTTGGGCGCTGGCACAGGTGATGCAGGCGAATGGCAACAAGGTCGTGAAGACTAATATCGTCAACGACCGCGGCATCCATATCTGTAAGTCGATGCTGGCCTGGCTGAAGTGGGGTAACGGCGAGACGCCCGAAAGCACCGGCAAGAAGGGCGACCACCTGATTGGCGACTACTATGTGGCGTTCGACAAGCACTACCGCGCCGAGCTGAAGGAGCTGACAGAGAAATTCGTGGCTGAAGGCATGGATGAGGAGGCTGCCAAGGAGCGCGCAGAGAAGGAGAGCACACTGATGCAGGAAGCCCGTGCGATGCTGGTCAAGTGGGAACAGAACGATCCTGAGGTGAGGGCGCTGTGGAAGAAGATGAACGACTGGGTCTATGCTGGTTTCGACGAGACCTATAAGGCTCTGGGCGTGGGCTTCGACAAGATCTACTACGAGAGCCAGACGTACCTCGAAGGCAAGGAGAAGGTGGAAGAGGGTCTGGAGAAGGGCATCTTCTACCGCCGCGATGATGGCAGCGTCTGGGCAGACCTCACGGGTGAGGGACTGGACGAGAAGCTGCTGCTGCGCGCCGATGGCACCAGTGTTTATATGACGCAGGATATCGGAACGGCAAAGCTGCGCTTCCAGGATTTCCCCATCGACAAGATGATTTATGTCGTTGGCAATGAACAGAACTACCACTTCCAGGTTCTTTCCATCCTGCTGGACAAGCTGGGCTTCAAGTGGGGCAAGGACCTCGTACACTTCTCCTACGGTATGGTGGAACTGCCCAACGGTAAGATGAAGTCGCGCGAAGGCACCGTAGTGGATGCCGACGACCTGATTCAGAAGATGATTGAGGAGGCAAGCGTGAAGTGGCAAGAAAAAAGACCCACCCCCGACCCCTCCCGTCAAGGTGGGGAGGAGGTTAGCGCAGAGACAGCCCAAGGAAACGAAAGTCTCCCCTTACGGGGTGATTTAGAGGGGTCTTCAGTCGCCCGCATCGTTGGCTTGGGTGCCCTGAAGTACTTCATCCTGAAGGTGGATGCCCGCAAGAATATGCTCTTCAATCCTGAGGAGAGCATCGACTTCAACGGCAACACGGGTCCGTTCATCCAATATACGTATGCTCGCATTCGCTCCATTCTCCGCAAGAGCGAGGAAATGAATAATGAAAGGGTGGGAAGTGAGAATTATGGGTCACTCTCACTCTCTGAAAAGGAGATTGCCCTTATTCAGCAGCTGGCTGCCTTTGGCACAGCTGTCAAGCAGGCGGGCACGGACTATAATGTCAGCGTCATTGCCAACTACTGCTACGACCTTGCCAAGGAATTCAACGGCTTCTACCACGACTTCCCCATTCTGAAGGAAGAGGACGAGCAGAAGCGTGCCGTGCGTCTCGCGCTCTGCGATGCTGTCGCCAAAGTCATCAAGACGGGTATGGGACTGCTGGGCATTGAGGTGCCAGAGAGGATGTAAGTTGGGAATTGAAAATTGAAAATTGAAAATTGAAAATTAAGAATTGGCTGCGCTTGTAAATCCTCCTGATTACCGTCACGATACGGTGTTGCCGTTGCCCATGGAAGTGCCAGCGGAGGCTATTGCTGTGGATGCTGCCTGCTCAGGTAATCCTGGCCCCATGGAGTATCGGGGTATTTACCTGAAGACGGGACAGGAGATCTTCCACTACGGGCCTGTGCACGGAACAAATAATATAGGAGAGTTCCTGGCTATCGTTCATGCGATGGCTCTACTGAAGCAAAAGGGACTGTCGATGCCTGTGTACAGCGACAGCCGTACTGCCATCATCTGGGTGCAAAAGCGCAAGGCGAAGACGACCCTCGCGCCCACTCCAGAAAACGCACCGCTGCTCGCCCTCGTGGCTCGTGCAGAGGCGTGGCTGCGACAGAACGGAATCCCCTACCCTCTCATCAAATGGGAGACAGAACAATGGGGCGAAGTGCCAGCTGATTTCGGAAGGAAGTAAAGTTGAGAATTAAGTTTTTGTAGTGACGTTGTCCTCATGAATTGAAAGAAAAGGTTTTATGAAAGAATTCCTGAAAGTCCTGCGCCGCTTTGCGCTGCCGTACAAGAGCTATATGATTGGTGCCGTATTCGCCAATCTGCTGTCGGCGGTGCTGAACGTGTTCTCGTTCATGAGTATCATGCCCATGCTGAATATGCTTTTCGGTATGGACACCTCGGCCTACGCGTACCAGGAGTGGCAGCTCGACGGCATCAAGGACATCGCCATCAATAACCTCTACTACTATACCACGATTCTCATCGGACGCTTTGGCCACCAGACGACCTTGCTGCTCATTGGCGTGTTCCTGGCTGTGACCACCTTCCTGAAGACCTCCTGCTACTTCCTCGCTTCGGCAGTGATGGTGCCCCTGCGCACGGGCATCGTTCGCGACATTCGCATCATGGTGTATGACAAGGTGCTGCACCTCCCGCTGGCTTTCGTCAGCACAGAACGCCGTGGTGACATCATCGCCCGCATGAGTGGTGATGTGATGGAGGTGGAGACGAGCATCACCTCGTCGCTGGACATGCTCATCCGATATCCGATTCTCATCATCTTCTACTTCGCCACCCTTATCTTTGTCTCGTGGCAGCTGACGCTCTTCGTTCTGCTCACCATTCCTGCCTTAGGCTGGGGCATGGGAGCCATCGGACGCAAGCTGAAGGCACAGAGCCTGACGGCACAGAACAAATGGAGCGAGACGATGGCACAGCTCGACGAGATGCTGGGCGGACTGCGAATTGTCAAAGCCTTCATCGCTGAGGACAAGATGCTGGCTCGCTTCCGCCGCGTCAGCAACGAATACCGCAATGCCTCCAACCGCGTGGCTGTCCGCCAAGCCTCGGCACACCCCGTCAGTGAGTTCCTGGGCACCTGCCTCATCGTCCTCGTACTCTGGTTCGGCGGCACGCTGATCTTCAGCGACCACTCTCCCATCGATGCGCCCACGTTCATCTTTTATATGGTCATCCTCTACAGCCTCATCGACCCATTAAAGAACCTGTCGCGTGCCAGCTATGCGGTTCCCAAAGGACTGGCTTCGATGGAGCGTATCGATAAAATCCTGAATGCCGAGAATCCCATTCAGGAACCTGTAGAGCCAGTGGCCCTCAGCGGACTCCACGAAAACATCGAGTTCCGCCATGTACGCTTCACCTACAGCAACAATCCGCAGGAAGTCATTCGCGGCGTGGATCTGACGGTGCCGCGCGGAAAGACCATCGCCCTTGTGGGACAGTCTGGATCTGGAAAGAGTACCCTCGTGGACCTGTTGCCGCGCTACCACGATGTCACGGAAGGCAGCATCTGCATCGATGGCGTAGATATCAGGAACTTCCGCATCCATGACCTGCGTTCGCAGATTGGTAATGTGAACCAGGAAGCCATCCTCTTCAACGACACCTTCTTCAATAACATCGCTTTCGGCGTGCCTGACGCCACGATGGAACAGGTCGTAGAAGCCGCGAAGATTGCCAATGCCCACGAATTCATCCTCCAAAGCGAGCATGGATACGATACTTATGTAGGCGACCGCGGCTGTCGGCTCAGCGGAGGCCAGCGCCAGCGTATCAGCATCGCCCGTGCCATCCTGAAGAATCCGCCTATCCTCATCCTCGACGAAGCCACCAGCGCCCTCGATACAGAGAGTGAACGACTGGTGCAGGAAGCGTTGGAACGTCTCATGCGCTCGCGCACGACCATTGCCATCGCCCATCGGCTGAGTACGATCAAGAATGCAGACCGTATCTGTGTTCTCCACGAGGGACGCATCGTAGAAAGCGGTACCCATGAAGAACTGCTGGCGCTGGGAGGCTACTATAAGCACCTCAACGACATGCAGCAGTTATAAGCCATAGTTCTGAAGTTGCTGATACTGCTCGCGTAGTTTCTGGCGAGCACGATGGAGATAGACGCGCACCTGGGTCTCGCTCAGTGACAGCTGGTCGGCAATCTCCTGATAGCTGAGCCCTTCGATATCACGCAGACGCACGATATCATCCTGAGGTGGTGGCAGCTGGGTGATGAGCTGGGAGAGAAAAGAAAGGGACTCGCGCGCATCCAGGGCAGCACCAAGGTCGGTAGAAGGGTGTTTGTATTCCGTCTCAGAGAAATCCTCCGGCACTATTTTCTTCTTTCTATCAAGGGCAAGGTTGCGACAGATCTGCATCAACCATGCTTCGATATTCCGTATGCTACCCCACTCGTCGCGACGCTCCCAGGCACGCAGCATCGTGTCCTGCACAATATCCTCCGCCTCGGCTGTATGAACGACGATGCCGAGGGCCAGGCGATACAAGCGGTCGCGATGAGGAAGGATATAAGTGCGGAAATCCAATTTCTAAGGGTCAATAGTAATCAACGTGCCGCCAGTGAGGTCGTGGATGGAAGTGATGCGGACGGCGGCTACGCCAGCATGAATGGCGGCAAAGGCATTCTCCAACTTGGGAATCATGCCGCCAGCGATGACGCCGTCGGCGACCAGTGTTGGGAACTCCTTCTCCGTAATATGAGGGATGAGGGTCGAGGGGTCTGATGCGTCGCGAAGCACACCAGGAAGCTCAAAGCAGAAGGTTAAAGACACACCACAGCCACCGCCCGAGGGGAGAGACTGCGCAACGGAGGTGGCGACGGTTTGCGCCATCGTGTCTGCATTCGTATTCAACATATTTCCCTGTCCGTCGTGGGTGAGGGGAGCGATTACAGGGGTGATACCAGCCTGCATGAGTTCCAGGAGGCGGTTGCCGTCGGCGCTGTCCACGTCGCCTACGAAGCCGAAATCGATGCCTTCGGGCGTAACGGGACGGCGATGGGCACGGATGAGGTTCAGGTCGGCACCCGTGAGGCCGAGCGCGTTGATGCCAAGGGCCTGCAGTTGCGCAACGATGTTCTTGTTAACGAGCCCTCCATAAACCATCGTGACCACGCGCAGCGTCGCTGCATCTGTGATACGACGTCCACCTACCATCTGACTCTCGATGCCGAGTTGCGCGGCTATCTTCGTAGCAGAGCGACCGCCACCATGCACAAGGGCCTTAAAGCCAGGGACCTTCACAAAGTTGTCGAGCAGGACAGCGAGCTGGACAGGGTCTTCGACGACTGCGCCGCCGACCTTGATAATGGAAGCAGACTCTTCCCCCGGCCTCCCTGTTAGAGAGGGTGCAGTTTGTATTTGAGTAGGTGAAAACTTGTTCATTGATACGATGTTTCTATTTGCGACTGCTCGCTCCCTAACAGGGAGGGCGGAGGAGGTCTGTATTATTCCAGATAGGTATAACCGTAGAGTCCAGCCCTGTAGTTACTGATAAATTCCTTGCCCTCGGCCTCGGTAATCTTGCCGTCCTTGATAGCGCGGCTGACCCAGATTTCGAGTCGGCGTACGAGTTTCTTGGGATCGTACTGCACATATTCCAGCACATCGGCCACCGTTTCGCCATCGATTATCTGTTCGATTTCATAGCCTTCGCGATTGACGCTGATATGCACGGCGTTGGTGTCGCCGAAAAGGTTGTGCATATTGCCCAGGATTTCCTGGTAGGCACCAACGAGGAACACACCAATATAGTAATGTTCATCAGCCTTCACAGGATGCAAGGGGATGTAGTTCGTCTGGTGACCGCCGTTGACATAAGTGGTGATCTTACCATCAGAGTCGCAGGTGATGTCCTGCAGGGTGGCGCTACGGGTGGGTTGTTCGCCCAGTCGGGCAATCGGCATGATGGGGAACAGCTGATCCAGTGCCCAACTGTCGGGCATGGACTGGAAGAGCGAGAAGTTACAGAAGTATTTGTCCGCCATCTGTTTGTCGAGGGCTCGCAACTCATCAGGAACGTGCTTCTGGTGGTGGGCCAGCTCTGCGACTTCGTGACTGATAGCCCAATAGATGGATTCGATTTGGGCGCGTGTCTTCAGGTCGATAATGCCATGTCGGAAGAGGTCCAAAGCCTCTTCGCGGATATCTTCTGCATCATGCCAGTCCTCCAGCAACGAGCGGCTGGACAGCTTGTCCCAGATCTCTGTCAGGTCGTGAACGAGCTTATGATCGGTCTCCGTAGGCTGGAAGTCTTCGGGCATCTGGGGAGCACATACGCTCTCGAGCACATCAACAATCAGTACGCTGTGGTGAGCCGTCAGCGAGCGGCCTCCCTCCGTGATGATATTCGGATGGGGGATATTGTTGGCATTAGCGGCTTCCACCAGGGTATAGACGCAGTCGTTGACATACTCCTGAATGCTGTAGTTGACGCTTGACTCGCTGTTGCTGGAGCGTGTGCCGTCGTAATCGACGCCCAGTCCGCCACCGCAGTCGATGAATTCGATGTTGAACCCCATGGAGTGAAGCTGCACATAGAACTGAGCGGCCTCGCGCAGGGCTGTGCTGATGCGGCGAATCTTGGTAATCTGGCTGCCGATATGGAAGTGCAGCAGCTTCAGGCAGTCGCGCAGACCCATCTCGTCCAGCAGCTGAAGTGCCATCAGCAGTTCAGAGCTGTTCAGTCCAAACTTGGATGCATCGCCACCGCTCTCGCTCCACTTGCCAGAGCCGTTGGCGGCCAGCTTGATACGGATGCCCAGATTCGGACGAACGCCCAATCGTTTGGCCGTCTCGGCAATAATCTTCAGTTCGGGCAACTTCTCGATGACGAGGAACACACGCTTGCCCATTTTCTGTGCCAGCAATGCCAGTTCTATGAAGTTCTGGTCCTTATGGCCGTTGCAGATGATAAGGCTGTCGGAATCCATATTCGTGGCGAGCACTGCATGCAGTTCTGGCTTGGAACCTGCCTCAAGGCCGAGGTTATAGCGCTTGCCGTGGCTGATGATTTCCTCTACAACAGGGCGCATCTGATTGACCTTCACGGGGAAGATGATGAAATGCTCGGCCTGGTAGTCATATTCCTTGGCAGCCTTGCGGAAGCACTCGTCGGTCTTCTCGATACGATTGTCGAGAATATCGGGGAAACGCAACAGGACGGGAGCGGTGACGTGGCGGGTGGACAGCTCGTCCACGACTTCTTTCAGGTCAACCTGCACGCCATTCTTCTTAGGACTGACGAAGACGTGACCTTTCTCGTTGATGCCGAAGTAGCTGACTCCCCAGCCCTTGATATTATAGAGCTCCTCAGAGTCTTCAATGCGCCATTTTTTCATTGTTAGGATATTTACTTTTTAAAGATTAAGCATCTCTTTGATCAACTTCACACTCTCCTGGATCTTCACGGCCGTGTCGAGCAGCGAAACGTCGAGGGTGTACTTTGCCTTGGAATAGAAGGGCTCGCGGGTGACCAGCATCTCGCGGATATAGTCCTCCAGTTCCTCGGGCGACTTGCCCTCAAGCAGCGGGCGCTTGCCTTTGCCCATCCGCAGATGCATCGCCAGCACCTCTGGAGTTGCCTTCAGATAGACCGTGTCGGCAAGCGAGTTCATATACTCCATATTGTCGAAGAAGCATGGAGTGCCGCCGCCACAGCTGAGTACGATGTCCTCGAATTCTGCTGCCTCGTGAAGCATGCGCTTCTCAAGTTCGCGGAAGCCCGCTTCGCCACGCTCGGCAAAGATCTCCGGCACACTGCGACGATAGCGGGTGGTGATGAACCAGTCGAGGTCATAGAACGGGACGCCAAGAGTGGACGCCAGCGCCTTGCCGACAGTCGTCTTGCCTGCTCCCATATATCCTAAAAGGATAATACGTACCATAGAGTGTTCTGGGGGTTAACGGAATGAGGAATGAATGGTCCTACGGATGACGGATGAATCACTTACGCTTGCTGACACGACGGCCGCTGGAAGCGCTCTTGGACTTCCCTTCCTGCTCCTTGACAACCTCCATACATTCGGCCAGCGTCAGGTCCTCTGCCCGTTCCTGCATGGCCTTGGGCATGCGGTAGTTCTGCTCCTTATAGATGATATAAGGTCCGAAGCGGCCCTTGATGATTTCCAGTGCGGGTTCATCGGCGAAGGACTTGATATGACGGTCTGCCTCTGCACGACGACGGTCCTTAATGACCTCGATGGCTTCCTCGAGGGTGATATTCAGCGGGTCGACCTCAGGAGCCAGGGTGATGAACTTCTTCTGATAGCTGAGATAGTCGCCATAGCGGCCTGTTCCGACCACGACGGGTTCGCCTTCGAAGTCTCCCAGGGTGCGAGGCAGGCTGAAGAGCTGAAGGGCCTCCTCGAGGGTGATGGTCTCCAGACTCTGACCCTTTCTCAGCTGAGCGAAATGGGGCTTGTCGTTGTCATCGGCCGTACCCACCTGAACGACAGGACCGAAACGACCGATCTTCACGCTCACGGTCTTTCCCGTTCCAGGCTCCAGGCCTAAGACACGCTCACCGGCGCGCAGTTCATTCTTGGCATTGAGCGTATCTTCGACCATGGGTTCGAAGTCTTCCCAGAACTTGCGGATCATGCCAGTCCACTCTTCCTTTCCCTCGGCGATGGCATCGAATTCCTTTTCGACGTCTGCCGTGAAGTTATAGTCCATAATGGAGGGGAAGTAGTCCATCAGGAAGTCGTTGACCACCACGCCGGTATCTGTTGGCAGCAGTCGTCCGCGCTCTGCGCCGAAGATGGCGGAACGCTCTTCTTCCTCGATGCCCTTGTCCGTCAGTGTCAATACGATGAACGAACGCTCCTCGCCAGGTTTGTCGGCACGCATCACGTACTCGCGCTGCTGGATGGTGCTGATGGTGGGAGCATAAGTTGACGGGCGACCGATGCCCAGTTCTTCGAGCTTACGCACCAGACTGGCTTCGTTGAAACGCGGCGGACGCTGGGTGAAGCGTTCCATAGCCTGCACTTCCACGCGCTGCAGCTTTTCGCCCATTGTCAGCGGCGGCAGGATGACTGCGCCTTCGATATTCTCGCCATTCTCACTTTCTTCGGTGGTCTCGCGATAGACTTTCAGGAAACCGTCGAAGCGCACTACCTCGCCCGTAGCCAGGAACTGCTCATCGCGACCGCTGATGCTGATGGTGGCCTGCGTCTTCTCGATTTCGGCATCTGCCATCTGGCTGGCAATCGTACGCTTCCAGATGAGGTCATAGAGGCGGCGTTCCTGGGTGCTGTAGCCAGTAATCTCTGTGCGGTCCATATAAGTGGGACGGATAGCCTCGTGCGCCTCCTGGGCACCTTTGCTGGAGGTGTGGAACTGGCGGGTCTTCACGTACTCCTCGCCCATCTGTTCCTTGATGACACTACGGCTGGTGCCGAGAGCCAATTGAGAGAGGTTCACGCTATCGGTTCGCATATAGGTGATAAGTCCGCTCTCGTAGAGGTGCTGGGCAATCAGCATCGTTTGGGCCACGGGGAGTCCGAGCTTATGAGCGGCCTCCTGCTGCAGGGTGCTGGTGGTGAAGGGCGGTGCCGGCGAACGATGGACGGGCCGCGTCTGGATATCTTCAATCGTGAAAGTGGACTTCTCCACGGATTTCAGGAAAGCCTCGGCCTCCTTACGACTCTGGAAGCGGCAGTTCAGTTCTGCTTTCAGCTGGCTGCCGTCGGCCACGGAGAACAGGGCGCTGACACGATAATAGTCTTCGCTCACGAAGGATTGCACCTCGCGCTCACGTTCTACTATAAGACGTACGGCTACGCTCTGCACGCGACCAGCACTCAAACTGGGTTTCACCTTGCGCCAGAGAACGGGCGAGAGCTTGAAGCCCACGATGCGGTCGAGGACACGACGGGCCTGCTGGGCATTGACCAACCCCATATCTACCTGCCGCGGATGCTCGATGGCTTCGAGGATTGCGGGTTTGGTGATTTCGTGGAAAACGATACGACGGGTGGTTTCAGGACTCAGCTTCAGAACTTCCTGCAGGTGCCATGAGATGGCTTCTCCCTCGCGGTCTTCATCGGATGCGAGCCATACGGTATCCACCTTCTTGGCGTTCTGTTTCAACTGAGCCACGATGTGTGCCTTGTCTGAAGGCACTTCGTATTGTGGGCGGAATGTGTCGAGGTCAACACTGAAACTGCGTTTCTTCAGGTCGCGGATGTGCCCATAGGAGGACATTACCTTGTATTCCTTGCCAAGGAACTTCTCAATGGTTTTTGCCTTAGCTGGGGACTCTACGATAACGAGATTTTTTGACATAGTCTTGCGTTAATGTGAAATTCGGGCGCAAAACTACACAAAAAATGCGAACTACACATTATAATATAAGAAAAAAAATGTTATTTTCATGAATTATGCCTGTCTTAACCCCTCTTTTTGCACTGCGCGGAAGGCTAAATAGAGCCAAAAGAGACATACAATGGCAACAATCCCTGCTGACGTTCGTCCACCTAAAAGATGAACAAGACTGTCCTCTTCGGGCGAAATGAATGCCAGAATGCAGGCGAAGGAATTGTTGAAGACATGGATGCCAATGGAGGCCACCAGCGAATCCGTCCACCAATAGGCGAAACCGAGCAGTAGTCCGAGGATAAGGGCCATAGGCATCTGGGCTGGGTTGACATGCACCACGGCGAAGATGATGCTGCTGAAGGCAATGGGCACAAACCATCCTTGATGGGAGTGGTGCTGTGAGAGGTCTGTCTGTACGCCGCCACGGAACAACAGCTCTTCGCACAGCGGTCCGATCAGACTGATGGTCAGCAGTCCCAAGGGATGAAACATCAATTGCTTGAACTGTTCCTCGCCCACCATATCAGGCAGGTCGGGGAAGAAGACTTCCTGCGTGAGGTTCACCAGCATGATAACCGGCAGAGCCAGCAGGAAGATGAGCAGGCTGCGGCGCCCTTTCTGGCCTTTGAAGCCAGCGAACGTGCTGGACCAGGTGATGCTTTGTGGGCGGAAACAGAAAAAGAGGAGGATGCCCAGCAGATTGCCGAAGAGCATCGCAGGAGCCAGTAAATTTTGATTGGACATCAATACTCCAAGGTCAAAACGACTCAGCGCAACCATAACGAAGCCTGCTGACAGTTGAGTGACCAGGAAAAAGAGAATGTAAACCCACCAGTAGCGGCGGCGAACTTGATTTGACATGAGTAATAGGTTGTTATTAGGGTTAGAAAAAGAGGTTTAGACGTTAGGTGAAAGACATACTGACGTTAGGGCTGAGACGTATATACGTAAAGGCCGAGACGTATATACGTGTGGGCACTTACGAAGGGACGTGTGGAAGCCATCGACGGGTCGAGTTGGGGAGAACGACGGGTCATATAGCAGCTATCGACTGGACGTCTTGTGACTACCGACTGGACATCTTGCGACTACCGACTGGACGTGAGGACCTGAAGGGCCGCCTGCTTGTCGAGTAGCAATTGCTGGGCCAAAGCTTCTTCGCTGGTGAAACGGCATTCTGCGCGTAGGCGTGCAAGAAAGAATAAGGTGAGGGTCTGACCATAGAGATCGCCCTCGAAATCGAAGAGGTGTGCCTCGATGGAGGTGTCGCAGCCGTTGTCCAGGGTGGGTCGGCACCCGATATTCAGCATCGCGCCCATCTTCTTCTCGCCCACCGAAGGGTTTTCAGAAGCCAAAAGCACCTCAACGGCATAAGCTCCTCGAGCCGGCAGCTGCTGATCGGGCTCCACGGCTTCGAGATTCGCTGTGGGGAAGCCGAGCTGGCGACCTACGGCGTGGCCGTGAACCACACGACCAGTCCATGAGTACGGGCGGCCCAACAAGTGGTTGGCAGTCGTGATATCACCTTCCTGCAGGGCACGGCGGACAGCCGAGCTGCTGACGTGCTCGCCCTCGAGTTCATGAGCCAGGAGGACATCGATGCCCACTTCGCGGCCCAGGGCCTGGTAGTCCTCGAAGGTCTCGCCTTGCGGACGGCCGAAATGGTGGTCGTAGCCTATCACGAGTGTGGTGACGTTCAGCTGCTGCTTCAGCACCTGGTTCATAAACTCACGGGCCGTAAGGGCAGCCATAGCGCGGTCAAAAGGCAGCACGAATATCTCATCAACTCCCGCAGCCCGCAGCTGCCGCATCTTCTCGTCAGCCGTAGTCAACAGAGGGGGCGCACTGGCAGGCGCAAAGACCGAACGGGGATGCCGGTCGAAAGTAATGAGCAGCGAACGTGCCCCACGGCGCAGCGCCTCATCCCGCACTTGGCGGATGAGACACTGATGGCCGCGATGGACGCCATCGAAGAAGCCGATGGTTGCTACGTACATTATACCAGATGTCCTACAATCTCCTCCCTATCGCCAGGCAGCAGGTCGATCACTGGAATCTCAATCATCGTGTAGCAGCCGGGCTGCTGGCGCATCGAGGCACGAGCCACATTGACCAGGACCTGAGCGGTGAGGGCGGGGTTGTTGATTTTCATATTGAACTCGAAGAGCTGGTTGTGGGTCTGACCAGAGACGCCCTTGCGGACAAGGTTCACTCCGTGGCCCACATCATTCAGGTCCTTGACACAAGGCACCTGGTTGACATGTGTCTCGTCGTTGACGAAATACGGATCTGTGAGGATGGCCTGCTTCACGGTCTCGAAATCTGCACCGTCTTCCAGCTCCACATAGACCATACGACGATGGATGCCTGTGCCAAGAGGAATGGTGACACTGAGGGCGTCGCGAACGCCAGCAATAGCACGGACGGCTACGCTGTGACCCATCGAACGGCCAGGACCGAAGTTGGTGTAGCTGACACCTTTGGGCGCAAGGCTCTCCATCAGCGTGCGGACCACGCTGTCGGAACCTGGATCCCATCCGGCACTGATGATGCTCACGGCATTACCAGCCTTGGCGGCAGCATCCAGCGAACGACGCAGCTCCACAATCTTGGTATGGATGTCGAAGGAGTCCACTGTGTTGATTCCCAAAGCCAGGATATCCTTCGCATAAGCCTCTACGCTGCGGGTGGGAGTGGCGAGGATGGCGACATCCACGGCTTCCAGTTCGCGAATATCCTTCACGACCTTGTAGCCCTCCAGCTCTTTCGGCAGGTCCTCAGCGCCGCGACGGCGTACGATACCAGCGATTTCGAAATCAGGAGCCTCGACAAGAGCCTCCAACGTGTACTTTCCAATGTTGCCGTAACCAACTACGGCTGCACGAATTTTCTTCATTGTGTTTATATTAGGGATTATTATTTGGATTATCCGTGATGATTCAGAATGTTTTCTATGGCCTCCATCTCCTCTTCCGTGAAATCGGGGCTGTCGAGGCAGGCCAGGTTACGCCCCAGCTGTTCGGGCGAACTGGCGCCGATGATGACGCTGGTGACCTCGCTGTGGTGCAGAATCCACGAGAGTGCCATTGTTGCCAAAGCCTCGCCACGCTGGGCAGCAAGTTCATTCAACGCACGAATGCGCCCCAATGTCTCAGGCGTCAGCATCTCAGCCTTCAGGAAACGAGGGTCGTGAGCAATGCGGCTGTCGGCAGGAATCCCGTTGAGATAGCGGTCGGTCAGCAGCCCCTGGGCAAGGGGCGAGAAGCTGATGAATCCTGCACCCGACTCGTGGGCAGCAGCCAACGTTCCCTCTGCCTTGGGGGCTTGATCGAAGAGATTCATGCGCCCTTGATAGATCAGGCAGGGAACATCATGGCGGCGCAGGTAATCAAAGCCAAAGCGGGCGGCCTCCAGCGGCCAGCGGGAGAGACCCACATACAACGCCTTGCCGCTGCGCACGATATCCACAAGTGCCTGCAGCGTCTCGTCCAGCGGTGTGGCGGGATCGTAGCGATGACAATAGAACAGGTCCACATAGTCCAGCTGAAGGCGCTTAAGACTCTGATCGAGACTGGCCATCAGATGCTTGCGCGAGGCCCAGGAGCCATAAGGACCTTCCCACATATCATAGGCTGCCTTCGTAGCGATGAAGAGTTCATCGCGATGAGCAGCAAAGTCGTCGTGAAGGAACTTGCCCAGTCGCGACTCAGCAGCACCTGGCTGCGGGCCGTAGTTGTTGGCAAGGTCGAAATGGGTGATGCCGGCATCGAAGGCAGCACGCACGATGGCGCGGCTCTGCTCCTCTGGAGTCACTTCGCCGAAGTTATGCCAAAAACCCAACGACAGTGCAGGCAACAGCACTCCCGACCGTCCGCAGCGGCGGTAGGTCATCCCGTCGTAACGATTCTCAGCAGCCTTATAGTCACTATCTGTCATGATTGTCAGTTTGTATGATCGCCTGTTATCAACGATATAATTACAACTATTAACTCTTATCTCTCAACTATTATCTATTAACTCTTAACTCTCAACTATCAATGTGCTTCCAGCCAATTCGAGCCCCATCCTGCATCCGCAATCAGCGGCACACGAAGCTCAACGGCCTTCTGCATCTCGTCGATTACGATTTGTTCCACACGCTCCCGTTCCTCGGGCAGGACCGAGAAGTTCAGTTCGTCGTGGACCTGCAGGATCATCTGTGACTGCAATCCCTCTTCGCGGAAACGACGATAGATATGTACCATTGCTATCTTGATGATATCGGCCGCAGACCCCTGAATGGGGGAGTTGATGGCATTGCGCTCGGCAAAGCCGCGAACGGTAGCATTCGCCGAATTGATGTCACGCAGGTAGCAACGGCGGTGGCAGATGGTCTCGGTGTAGCCCAGCTGCCGCGCCTTATCGATACTCTCCTGCATGAAAGCATGAACGCGCGGATAGGTGGCAAAATAGTTATCAATGAGTTGTTTGGACTCCGACCGGCTGATACCCAGACGTTCTGTGAGGCCGAAGGCGGTGATACCATAGATGATGCCGAAGTTGGCAGTCTTGGCGCGCCCACGTTCCTCACGCGTAACCTTCTTGATACCTTCTGCCAAATCTTCGCCCTTATGGAAAATCTTGGCGGCAGTGGCGGCATGAATATCATGGCCGAGGCGGAAATCCTCGATAAGCCCTTCGTCGCCACTGAGGTGAGCCATGATGCGGAGTTCTATCTGGGAATAGTCTGCCGAGAAGAACAGCTGTCCAGGCGCAGGGATGAAGGCTTTGCGAATCTCCTTGCCGTCTTCTGTGCGCACAGGGATATTCTGCAGATTCGGATCGCTGCTGGAGAGGCGGCCAGTAGCGGTTATCGTCTGATTGAAGTTGGTGTGGATGCGACCCGTACGGGGATTGATGAGCTGCGGCAGTGCATCGAGGTAGGTGCTGATGAGCTTCTTCTTGCCGCGATACTCGAGGATCTTGTCCACAATGGGATGTTTGGTATGAATGCGCTGCAGGATCTCTTCGTTCGTGGAATAGGCTCCTGCCTTCGTCTTCTTAGCGTTGGGCAGCAACCTCAGACGGTCGAAGAGCACCTCTCCCACCTGTTTCGGAGAATTGATGTTGAAGGCCTCACCTGCCAGCTCGTGGATTTCCTTCTCGAGGTCCGAGAGCTGATTGGTCAGCAGTTCACTGCTCTGGCGCAGGGCCTCTGTATCCAAGCAGACTCCTGCACGCTCCATATCTGCCAGAACGGGCATCAGCGGCATTTCGATCTCCTCGAACAGATGCAGGGCACCTTCGGCTTCGAGCAGCGGGAGGAAGACATTCTTCAGGCGCAACGTGATATCGGCATCCTCAGCGGCATAGGTACATACCTCTTCCACAGGCACCTCGCGCATCGTCTTCTGCTCCTTACCGCGTTCTTTCTTGCCGATCAGTTCGTCGATGTGGATGGTCTTATAGCGCAGATACGCCTCAGCAAGATAGTCCATACCGTGGTGCATTTCAGGTTGCAGGAGGTAGTGGGCTATCATCGTGTCAAACATCGGCTCTGCAAGCCTTATGCCGTAGTTCTGCAGGACGGTGAAGTCATACTTCAGGTTCTGGCCAATCTTGAGAATCGTCTTGTGTTCATAGACGGGCCTGAATTCCTCGATGATCGCCAGAGCCTCGGCACGGTCTTCTGGAATCGGAACGTAGTAAGCCTCACGTTCCTTGACAGCAAAGCTCAAGCCCACCAGCTCCGCATCGATTGCTTCCTTTGATGTCGTCTCTGTATCCAGGCTCACCTCTTTTGCCGCCAGAAGAATCTTTATCAGGTCCGAGCGGGAAGAAGGGGTAGAACAAAGGGTATAGCGGCTGCCACAGGTGGAGGCAGTGGAGAACTCGCCGCCCTCATTTCCTGATTGGGAGGGGTCGAAAACCTGTGCGGACTGGGGCTCGGCGAAGAGGTCGAGCTGGCCGTCATTCGTGGAGAACAAATCCATTTGTCCGTCTGCGTTGGACAGGGTCTGCTGCCGCTCGGCAGGTTTCATCGGCGGGTTCGTTCCTGCGGGTGAGGGAGAAGGCTGCGTTCTCCTTCTTGCCAGACTCCTCATCTCCAGCTCTTCGAATTTCCTCACCAGCTGTGGGAGGTCGGGCTCACTGGTAGCCAGCGCCTCCATATCCAGTTGAATGGGCACATCCGTGATGATCTTTGCCAACCAGCGCGAGAGCTCTATCTGTTCGCGGTTGCCCTCCACGCGTTCCTTCAGCTTGCCCTTCAGTTGGTCGGTATTTGCCAACAGGTTCGCAATGCTTCCGAACTGCTGAATGAGCTGTGAGGCCGTCTTCTCACCTACCCCAGGACATCCAGGGATATTGTCTGCCGCATCACCCATCAGCCCAAGGATATCCACCACCTGTTCAGGAGTCTCGATGCCCCACTTCGCACACACCTCATCAGGACCAAGGATATCGAAGCCCACACCCATCGTCTTCGGCTTGAACTGCCGCACATGGGGTGACACCAGCTGTCCGTAGTCCTTGTCTGGAGTCATCATATACGTATCGATGCCAGCAGCCTCAGCCTGTGCCGCCAGCGTTCCTATGACATCGTCTGCCTCGAAGCCTTCCACCTCCAGCACAGGAATACGATATGCCGCGAGGATCTCCTTGATGACAGGCACCCCAAAACGAATGGCCTCGGGCGTCTCATCGCGCTGCGCCTTATACAGGGGATAGCGCTCATGACGAAACGTACCACCGTGAGGGTCGAAAGCGACTCCTATATGCGTGGGCTGTTCCTTTGCCAGCACATCTTCCAGGGTGTTGAAGAAACCGAAGATGGCCGAGACATTCTCCCCACGGCTGTTGATCCGCGGGTTCTTGATGAGACCGTAGTACGCACGATAGATGAGTGCATAGGCGTCGAGCAAAAACAGTTTCATAGGCTCAAGACTCTTTTATCAGAGGATATATGACATCTCTTGGACGCACATCAGCTGCTGAGTTCCCATTTGATATGCCCCAGACGGTGGAAAAGCAGGATGAGCAGAGCCTCGATGATGTAGGCTATCAGATAGCTATACCACAAATAGTCGGGAGATACTTTGGAGATAATCCAGAGAACGGGAATGACAGTCAGCGAAAGTGCGAAGGAGATGAACAACGCCATTTTGTGGTGGTTGTAGAGCTTGTAAACTATCATTATGGCATTGATATAGCAGAAAGGAATGAAGCTGAGCGCGAAGATGCGCAGGGCATTGGTGGATGCGGCTATCAAGTCTGTCTCATTGGCACCGAAGAGAATCGCTATTGACTCCGGCCATATCCATACATACACACAGGTAATCACCATCGCCAGAGTGATAAATCTGAACGACTTGCTCAGTACCAGCTTAAAGGCCTCGTTGTCACCCTTACCCACTTGGATGGAGCCTAACGACTGAATGGTGCGACACACACCAGACAGGAAGAGATTGTAGATTTGCAACAGGTACAAACATAGTGAGAATGCAAAAATGCCTGCACGCCCCAATGTAGAGAGTACGATGTGATTTGAACTGAACAGGAGTAATGTAAGACAGATGGAGGCGATGGCCAGTGGTGCGCCCTGAGAGATGATCTCTTTAAAGGTGGATGTTAGCGTGTAGAGTTTTGGGGAAGGTCTCCACACAAGCCTCAAGTTGTTATGAGGCGAGAAGAAATGGAATGCCATGAAGGCAATTCCCACAACGTGGCCGATGACAGTTGCCACAGATGAACTCGCGATACCCCAGCCGAGATACTTAATAAACACAAAGTCGAGCACGAGATGGACGGCATTGTCAACGAAAATGGAGATGGATACCAACTTAGGGCTGCCATCAACACTCACCATTGTATCAAGCCCCCACATCAGCAGATAAATCGGCGCGCCAACCATCATTACTTGCAGATAGGCCTTGGTAGGCTCAAATAAATCCTCATTGCTACAGAACAGCCTGGTAGAGGCATCAGGGAAGAAGAGGCCACAAGCAGCGATAACCAGACCCGCCACAAAACACGCCGCCATCGATATGGTGAAGATGTAGGAGGCATGCTGTGTGTCCTTCTTTCCTAACTGCATACCCACAAGCATACCAGCACCCATAGCCAGAAGCATGCTGAGGGTGTACATGAACTGTATCATGGTTCGGGAGATGTTTATGGCACTCACCGAGTCCTCATCAATCAGATTACCTACGATGATGGCATCCAGCACAGTGCCCAGACAGGCCGAGAGGGCAATGAGGATAGATGACCACAGGAACACCCAGTACTCCTTATTAAATGCTTTTCTATCTATCATTTATTAATTATTTTATAGATTTCGGGTACAATTATATCCAACGAGGGATCGTCCATCATCAGATCGTGCTCGTGGGGCGTATGGACAATATGAAGCTTAGACTTGTCGCAGTAGTTTTCGTAATTGCCTGCCTCAAACTCCATCATCTTTTCCCAGTATTTGCGGTTGTCGCCGGTTACGCCGGCAGGAATCTGGTCGGGCTTGAAATAGGTCACACAACCATCGAAGAACGACGGGCTGTGGTGCATCAGGTCTTCAGCGACATTAGCGGCATTATTGACCATTGCCTCCAGCATTCCCGCTTCTCTGAGTTCTGCAAACAGCGGGCACGTCTCAAAATACGCTACGTTGACTGTAGAGAACATCCCCTTCGACATCTCACGGAGGCTGTTGCTACCGAGCGCGTGGGAATCGAGCATAATAAGATGCTTGACTTCTTCTCCCGCAGCCCGAAGCTGACAAGCCATTTCGTGTGCCACGATTCCTCCGTAACACCATCCGCCGAGGATGTATGGCCCTTCGGGCTGATAGTTCTTGAGAATGCGGATATAGTTCGAGGCGATATTCCTGATGCTGTGGCGCACATCGTCAGGATGGTACAGGTTGTACGGTTCGATGACAGCAAAGGACACCGTATCGCCTATCCTGTCTGCCAGCTGGTAGTATGCGTCGCTGCCGGTATTGGCTGTATGTACAAAGACCATCTTGGGACCATCGTTTTCCGAATAGACACACATCTCTGCAGGGGTATTCTTCTTGATGGAGCCAGATGTAGGTCGGTCAGCAACTTCCGGTTCGTTTTGATTCATTCCAAGTTCCATCATTTCTACCCATCCGCTGATAGAGACATCGTCAGGATAATGGCCAGCCAGCACCCGCATCAGCCTCAATAAGTATTGTCTCAGTTGTTGTTGGCTCACAGCGATATTATGGGTCAGCACATACAGGAAACTCCGCTGATTGGCATGCAGGCAAACCATCTTCATCATCGGGCTAAATTGCAGGTCGATGGGTACATTATAAAGCGAGTCGCGCACCCTTCCCAAAGTATGGCTGTCATAAACGGCCGACTCCACCATCTCAAGGGGAATCCTGCGGTCGGTGATGACTTGCTGTATGACAGGAATGTTGTGGAATACAATGGCCGATCGCAGTTGCTCGTTCTCACGGGCAATAAGATCCAGGGCTTCACGCAGATGTGCTTCACTGACGATGCTGTCAACTTGTAGGAACAAGACGTTTCGGTAACTTTGAGAATCGGGAGAGATGAGCTGTCGGAACAACATTTCATCCTGCCAGTTAGTAATAGGCAATACCTTCTCGATGTGCTCTCCCCTGGCGGCGAAGTCACGCACGATGGTTTCATACTCTTCCTGACTCCATAGCTGCTCGTAGGCAACCTCGGCTACTTCGGAAATCTTGCGGAAAGTATTATACTGCAATATCTGCTTACCAGTGATTTTGATACCTTGCTGGCGGAGTGCTGTGGCGTATTTCATGGCGACGAGCGACGTTCCGCCCACATCGGTGAACCGTTCATCAGGCCCGATATGGATGTCTCCGTCTAATACATCTTCTGCTGTCGTCAAGACCCTGAACAGCACTTCGCTGTCAATGACACCTGTGATGTTCCGTTCTCTCTTTGGATTCGGCAGTTCGCCTCGCATCACCTTGCCATTGGCATTACGCGGCAGTGCGTCCATCCGTACCCAAACATCGGGGACCATGTATTCAGCCAGACTTTTTGCAATTTCGCTTTTGACTGCATTTTTGTCCAGTTCACGCTGCGCCTCATAATAGCACGTCAGGTGATCAACGCCGTTTAGGTTCTTGACCACAACTACTACCTGTCCCACATTATCTATGGGTTGAGCATTTAACGTTGAGAGTTTAGAGATGGCTTTGGTAATTTGAGCCTCCACTTCGCCCGTTTCTATGCGGAAACCACGTAGCTTCACCATATTATCAGTGCGCCCGAGCAGTTCTACATCCCCCTCTTCTGTGTATCGCGCTCTGTCGCCGGTGCGATACCAGCATACACCGTCGAGCATCTTCCACTTCTCCGAACTCTGCTCTGGTAACTTGAAATAGCCCCGCGACATAAAGTCATTGGAAATCAGTAGTTCCCCGGCTTCTCCGGAAGGTACAGGGCGAAGCGCTTCGTCCACGATTTGGGTCTTGGTGTTGGAAAACGGCTTGCCTACCAGGACACGCTCCTCGTTGCCATACATCATCTTTGACAGCACACCGCTGGTTTCTGTACATCCGTAGCTGTTGATGAGTACATTGCCTGGATTATGCGCCTTGAAATTACGCAATTTTTCTCCAGCGGCGAAGATGAACCGGCCGCTGATGTCATAATCCTCTGCTATGATGGCTGCCAGTGCAGCAGGCAGGAAGATGTGAGTGACGCCTACTTCCTGGATAAACTGGTAGAGAAATCCGACATCCTTTCGTGCCGCTTCTGGCGCAAAGCATACGGTACCACCTTTGCAGAGCGGTCCTAACAGAAACATTTGCGTACCCACAAAGGAAATACCTGACATGACTCCCGTCCGAGTGTTTTCATCCATCTCAGCACCATCGTGGACGTTCATCCAATCCACAATGTGGGTCAGCATCTTGTGGATATGAAGTACACCCTTGGGACGGCCTGTCGTTCCTGAGGTGTAGAGCAACATGGCGGGAGAGTCCTCATAAATGGAGAATTGAGAATTGAAAAATGGAACATGAGAATTATCTTCCAAAGTCTCTACCTCGTCCATAAATATGACCTTCTCTTTTGGGAACCCTAGGGGCTTGCTGCTCCACAGCTTCCGTACCGTCAGGATTGCTGCGGTTTCGGAATCCTGCAGTATGTTTTCCAAACGTTCCACGGGATAGCCATCATCCAAAGGAATGTATATACCGCCAGCGCGAAGGACGGACACAGCACCCACCAGAATATCCTTGCCGTAGGGCACATACACCGCCACAGCATCGCCTTGGCGGACACCCACCGCAGCAAGCTCACAAGCAAGTGAGGCACTAACGGCCTCCAATTGCCCGTAGCTCATTTCTCCCTGCGCATCCAACAAGGCTGTCTTCGTAGGGTTTATCGCGGCAAAGGCCACGACTCGTTCATGAAGCAGTTTCTCCATTGTCACTTAGCTTTTGAAAAAACCTTTCTCGGTCAGTCGTTCAATGAACTGGCGGATGTAGGCAGAACCTGTCTCTGGCCAAGAGAACCCAAGGCGTTCCAGAATTCTGTTGGTATAGTCACAGTTACAGCCGTCAAGACCGATTGTCTGAATGTTGTCGTTGTTCTTGTAGGCAATCAGCGTACTGACCGTCTGACTTTTGGCTTCCGAGGCAAGTGCTTCGTTCAGTGCCTGTGCGAACGCCTCGTTCTCAACACCCTGAATAGGATTCCCAGTGGCACTCAGCTCACGGATAATGTCTCCCATCAGTGGCCGGTGGGTATTCATCGGCATGAAGCATACACAGTCCTCCGGCGTTGTCGCTAAGACAAGGATGGCTTTAGCAAGCGCATCGATGGGTGAGAATTCTGTCTGTTTAACCAGCGCGTCGTATGGAATGGCGCCCAGTGCCTGATAAGCCTGCAGCGACTTCATATAGTTGTTCGACGTGTAGTTAATTTGGAACTCTCCGTCCTGAGCTCGCGGTGCCAGATTCCCCACACGAATAACCTTTGCCTTCAAGCCATGCTCCAGAATCTCCTCGTAGATATGCCGTTCAGCCATAAACTTGGAATGAACATACTGGTTGCTCTCCAACTCCTGACCTGCGAAGAGCCTGTGCTCATCAAAGCGGTAGCCTACAGGCGGCATGTTGTCCTTACGGCTGCCCGTGACACTGCCGGTGGAGATATGCACCAGACGTGCGTTGTTCCGTTCGCACCAGGCAGTAATATTCTTTACCGACCCGACGTTTGTGCGCTCTATCTCATCACCTTTTGCAAAGTGCTTCACGCTGGCGGCGCAGTTAATTACAGTCATCCCTTCAGCAGGAGCACGGAACGAAATCAGTCCGTCAGCATCGGTAGCATCGCCTTCAACAGCGGTGACTTTCTTGTCGAACAGCTGCTCAAGGGCGCCGCCGAAATAGTAACTGAACCGGTCTTTCAGCCGCTGCTGGCCGCTCACATCCTTGCCCGGACGGATAAAGCACCAGATGTGTACATCGTGGCAAGCAATCAGTTCGCGCAGCACGTGGCTTCCGAGATACCCCGTTCCGCCGAAGAGCAGCACATCCGTAAGCGGCGTCTGTCCTTCGCTGCGGAAGGCCTCCAGGGTGTTTCGCGCAAGGAGGGCGTGAATGTCTGCGTAGTTGTAGCCGTCGGGACCCGTTTCAGGAATTTCAGAGGAAGCGACAGCAGCTTTCGGCTGATCTTCGGTGTGCTTCTTTTCTTCGCCGCCGGCAAAGGCTGCCAGAGCTCGTGGAGTGGTGTTCTGGAATACATCGTTATAGACGACGTTATAGCCAACTTTGCCTGCAGCAACAACCACCTTCATGGCGAGGATGGAGTTGCCGCCCACCTCGAAGAAATCGTCCTCTGCACTCACACGCTCAACACCGAGCACCTCTTCGAATATGGCGCAGAAGTCCTCCTCTGCCTTTCCTTCCGGAGCCACATAGGCTGCCTTCTGGAGTCTTGGTTCGGGAAGTGCTTTCTTATCTACTTTTTGGTTCACAGTCAGAGGTATCTTCTCAATCTGCACGATGGCAGCGGGCACCATATAGGCAGGCTTCTGCCCTTTGATAAACTCCCTGAGCGCGTCCATATCTACAATATCCTCGCTGACCACAAAGGCTGCCAGGTATTTGCCGCCTCCCTCATAGTCATATGCCTGTACGGTTACATCGCTGATGCCGCTAAAACCTCGGATGACGGCTTCCACCTCCTTGGTTTCGATGCGGAAACCGCGAATCTTCACCTGTCCGTCCTTGCGGCCCACGAATTCCACGTCTCCATTCTGACGGTATCTCACAATATCGCCGGTATGATACATGCGGAACTTATTAAAGGGGCAAGGCTCGTAGGCCTCGGCAGTCTTGTCGGGACGATTCAGGTATCCTCGGCTCACCTGGGGGCCGGAGAGACAATATTCTCCGGCAGCGCCAACGGGAAGCCGGTGCCCTGTTTTATCCAACACATATCCGTGAATGGTGGCCATGGGCTTTCCGATGGGGATGTTGGGTTCCCAGGTGCGAATAGGGAATAAACTGACACCACAACAGTTCTCCGTTGGGCCATAGCCATTAACAATAGTATAGCTGAGGCGCGAGGGATCCACAGCTGGCAACTTCTCGCCGCCCATCACCAGCATACGCAGCGTCTTCATCTTCGGATAGTTCTGTAGGAACTGCACACCCACCTGAGTTGTCAGCAACAAGGCTGTGATTCCCGCTTCGTCGAAATATCCAGCCAACGCATCCAGATTCATACGAATTTCTTCTGGAATCAAATATACCGTACCGCCATTAAGCAGGGTACAGAAGATATCGGACATATTCACGTCGAAGCCGAAAGAGGCGTAAGCCGCTATGCGGTCGTCTTTTCTGTAGAAATCGTTCCGTACACCATGAGCGTAAGCCACCATGTTGCGGTGCTCTATCTGGCAGCCCTTGGGCAGACCTGTGGAACCAGAGGTATAGAGCATGATGAGCAAGTCTGATGGCGACGGCCCCTGCGGAACCTCGGCCTTGCTGTCTTCTTCGTATAATGCTTCCATTGTCACCGTCGGACCTTCATATTCATCCACCAAGCCCAGCAGACTTTCCTCTGCCAGTAGCAGGCAAGCTCCGGCATCTTTCACCATGAAGTTGAGGCGTTCTTTAGGATAGCTGGGATCTAACGGCTCGTAGGCCAGTCCTGCCTTCACAGCAGCCAACGGCAGGATGAACACGTTCTCGTTACGGTTGAGGAGAATGGAAACCACTTCCTCCGCAAGCGTTGTCTTCCCTGTTGCCTGACAAGCGTGAGCATACAGCTTCGCAGCCAGACGGTCGGTCAACTCATCCAATTCTTTATAGGTATAGGACTTATCCTTGAATACTGCGGCCACTTTGTCGGGCTGTGTCTGGACGTTGCGACGGAAGACGGAAACCACCGTGTCGGTCTCGTCGAAGTCCAAATCCCATGCGGCGTTGAAGCTGTCCAGCATCTTCCATTCTTCTTTCCCAGTGAGGCTTACCTGTGAGAGATTGTCGCTTGCCAACAGTGTGCGAACTGTGTTATCGATGCTCCCCGCCAGACCCAGCATCATCTCTTCGCTGAACAGGGCTGTATCGTAGTCCACCTTGATGCGGGCTGCATCCTCTGTTCCTGCAATGTAAACGGCAACGGGAAGCTTCGCCAATTCAAGGGATAGTCCCTCCATTTCAACAACGCCGTATTTGGTGCTATAGTCGTTCATGACCCCGATCTGATAAGTGTAGGACACCTGGGGATGGAAGTCGTAACGGCTGGCGATACGTGCAAACGGATAGTTCTCATGCTCAATGGTCTCGGAGAAGTTTTGCGATACACGATGCAGGAAGTCTGCGGTCTTTTCATGATGATCGAGCGTTGTCACAAGCGGCAACGTATTAACAAACATACCCATAGTGTTCCAGACCTTGATATTACTCCTGCCGTTTGAAACGGTAACGATGGACACTATATCCTCGCATACGAAACGGCCGAATGTGATGAAGCAAGCTCCAAGATATACAGCTGCCGGCGTGATACCGTTTTTCTGAGCAAACTCCTTGACAGCCTGAATGTCGGTAGGAACAGCCACACTCTTCTGGATATGCGGCAGGTTCTGCTCGAACACGTCGGGAATCAGTTGTGTAGGTTCCTCGACCTCTGCCATCTGTTGCTCAAAGAAGCTCTCAGTCTCTGGGGTAATCACCTCGTCACGCACAAAGTCATAGTAGGTGTAGTCTTCTTTCTCGATGGGTGAGCCGTCGAGCACATTAGTGAGTTGCGTGAAGAAGAGGTCAACAGAAGCACCATCGCTGACCAGATGATGCGTGTCGGCCAGCAGTATCAACTTGTCGGTCTTGATAATCTCAAATCTCACGCAAGGGCCTTTTTCTAAATCAAAGGGACGAACAAACTCCTTTTTATATGCATCCAACTCGTCTGCCGTCATCGTCTTGACAGGTATTTCGAGTTTGAAGTCGGGAATCGGTTCCTGAATGATTTCGTCATTACTGTCAGCAACAAAATGGCAGAGGATGTACGGATGGCTCTCGACCACCTCGCGTACAGCGTTGGCAAGTTGCTCTTCGCCTATCTCTTTTGGGAATATGAGTGCAAAAGGAATATTGTACTGAACCGCATCCGGATTTGCCTGGCACTCTGTAAATACTCCCTGTTGTGCAAAACTGAGATGGGCAGACCCGAGCTTTTGCTTCTCCTTGAGAGGTTGAGGAGCAGATAGTTCCTGCTCTGGGGTGTGACCACCCTCCCCCACAGATAGGGGTTGGAGCAGAGTCTGCTTCAGGATTTCATTCTCAATGCTTTGTATCGTACCCGTCTTAGCCAGGGTCTTCGCATCGAGCGAGACGCCGTAGCGCTTGTTCATCTGCACGGCAAGCTTGATGGCAGAAATCGAGGTGAGGCCTGCATAGCCCAGCACGGTGGTGATGTTGAAGTCGGTGTTATTCACGATGGCGGCAATCATCTCGTGCAGTTCCTGTTCCAGCACGTTCATGGGAGCCTGCACCGTTTGCTGGTCTTCAGCCGCAGCAACCTTAACGGGTTTCGGCAGGGCACGCTTGTTCACCTTCTGGTTCTGGTTCAGGGGGATGGCATCTATCTGCATCGTCACAGCAGGCACCATATATGGCGGCTTCTGGTCGAGGATGAAGTTGTTCAGTGCCTCGATATCTATCTGCTGGTCGCTGACGATATAGGCTGCTACGAACTTACCCGTTCCGCCCTCTTCTTCGAAGGCTTGCACGGTGGCGTCCTTGATGCCAGGGAACTCACGAATCACCGTTTCCACTTCCTTCAGTTCGATGCGGAAACCGCGAATCTTCACCTGACCGTCCCTGCGGCCCACAAACTGGATGTTGCCGTCAGGCAGGTAACGTACGATATCACCCGTGCGGTACACACGATCATAGTTTTCAGAACCCTGAGCCACAAACGGATTGGCAATAAACACCTCTGCCGTCTTCTCTGGACGGTTCAGATAACCCCGACTCACCTGAGGGCCGCTGATCCACAGCTCTCCGGCAGCACCTGCGGGCAGACGATGACCCTGTGGGTCAACCACATAGAGGTGCATATTGTCGATAGCGCGGCCGATGGGAATCTCCTGGAGCTTGCGCTCAACATCATAGACGGTCACGAGCACCGTAGTCTCCGTGGGACCATAGACATTTATCAGTTTAAAGCCCTTGGGAGGGGTGATGGAAGCCAGCTTCTCGCCACCCGTCGAGAGGTACTTCAGCGTATGGTTCTCGATATTCGAGGCGAACTGATAGGCCACCTGGGTGGTCATGAACGAATGGCTGATCGCCTCGCTCTCGAAGTAGTCGTTCAGCGCCACCAGGTCCAAGCGCAGCTCCTCGGGAACGATATAGAGAGTGGCACCGCAGGTGAGCGCCGGATACATATCCATCATGCAGGCATCAAAACCGTAGCTGGCATAGGCGGCCACTTTATGGCCGGACTGCAGGCTGTAGTAGCGCTGATACCAGTGGCAGAAGCAGACAAGATTGCCGTGAGTCAGCTGACAGCCCTTGGGAACACCCGTTGAACCGGAGGTGTAGAGCAGGATGAAGAGCGACTTGGGAGTAATCGAAGCATGCTGGACACCCGGAGTACTTGGAAGCCCTGCAATATCTTTCGTCAACAGCACGTCACCATGATATTCATCCACGATGGACCGCAACTCTTCGTCAGCAATCAGCAGCCGGGCGTTCGCATCCTGCATCATGAAGTTCAGGCGCTCCTTCGGATAGGTGGGGTCGAGGGGCTGATAGGCACAGCCGGCTTTCAGCACACCCAGCGATGCAATGGCCATCCACTCGCAGCGGGGAATGAGCACCGAGACCACATCCTCTGGGGCCAGTCCCTTGCTGGAGATATAGGCAGCGATGCGGTCGCTGATGTCATCCACTTCGGCGTAGGTGTATTTCTTGTCCTGATAGACGACAGCGATGTTATCGGGCGTGGCCTTAACCTGCCGGCAGAACAGCGAAACGATGGTCTGCGTGTCGTCATAGGGCACTGCGGTCTGGTTGAAGCTATCGAGCAATTCCACCTGCGATGCCGTGGTGATATTCACATCGCGCAGATACTCCTCGGTGAGGAATCCTTCCACCACCGCCTCATAGCTCTCCAGATACTGGCTGATAATCTCCGGCGAATATTCGTTGGAGTTGTATTCGGCCTTGACCTGGTATTTGCCGTTCAGGATGAAGGCTTTCAGGTAGAGCGAGGCTTCCAGCGTGCTGTTGCACAGACGGATGGTCTTCATGGGCTTGCCGCACAGCTTCTCGTCGGCAAACATCATTCCGTGCCAGGCAAACATCGAGTTGCTCTGGATGCCCAAGTCGTTCACGGCATCGCTGAAGGCATAAGCCTCGTGATTGCGCACACCGCTCATCTGATCCTGTCCGGCCTTCAGGTAATCCAGCACCTTCGTTTCGTTATCGAACTTCGCATACACGGGCAGCGTCTTCACCGTCATACCCACGGAGTGAAGAAAACGCTTGTCTGTGCGTCCATTGTAGATGGTGGTGAACAGCGACTCCTGTTCATTGTTATACTTCGCCAGCAGGAAGCTATACACCGTCGTGAAGAAATTGCTCTTGAAGATACCCTTTTCCTTGCAGAAGGTATCTACGCGAGCCATATCCACACTCAGCGTCCGCACCATACTGGCCTCCGAGTGTTCCTGAATCTCCAGGTCGGGCGTCAGCTGGGTGTAGCAGTCGCCGCAGTCGAAGTTCTGGGCATACCATTGCTTGCCCTCCTCGAAAGCAGCTGTCTTGCGCAGCTCGGCCTCTGCCGTTGCCACTTCTGCCATCGTCAGCGCCTCGGGTTCCAGCGCCTCGCCGTTGTAGGCTTTCTCCAGATCGGCGAGCATCACCTTCAGCGTCGTTCCGTCACCAATGATGTGGTGGATATCGAGGAAGAAGTAGAAGTGCTCTGCATCCTTCAGCAGGCGGATATGGAACAGCCGGTCGTTGTAGATGTCGAAGGGCACGATGAGGTAGTTGAGAGTCGCCAGCTGATCGTTGAAGGATTTCCCCTCAAGATTCAGGTTCTCCACCGGCTCCACCTCGAGATGGAAGGTTTCTGAGTTATCAATGGTCTGCAGGGGATCGCCATCGCTGTTCAGCTCAATGCGGGTGAACAGGGTGGGATGAGCTGCCACAGCAGTCTCAATGGCTCCCTTGAGTTTTTCCTCATCCAGAGTGCCATCGAGCACATAGAGATAAGGCAGATTATAACAAGCCTCGCCCTGGTGTGCCACGCACTCCACGTAGAGACCGAATTGTACTTTTGATAATGGTGCAGATGTTTTCATATATTCTGATTATTTTGGTTATGCTTAGAATTTATAGGTGGCAGACAGGCTGACCGTGAACGGACGAATGAACGTGCCCGCCGTGTAATAGCCCTTCAGCAGTGAGTCGTCGGTGATGGTGTTGGCGGCGGCAATGCTGCCATTGGCTCCCGACTGGAAGAACAGATTGGTGGCGCTGAGCTGCAGCTTGAGCCGCTTGTTGACGGTCCAGTCCACGCCGGCAAAGGTCTCCCAGTGGCCATCAAAATATACATTATTCACGAGCGAAGCATACTGGCGGCTGTAGTAGCGGGCGCTGACCCATAGGCGCCAATCCTTGATACGATAGCTGGGATCCAGTTCCAGCAGCACACGGGACATGCCCGTCACATAGTTGCGGTTATAGTCCAGTACCTCTGTCGAGCCGTCGCTGAAGGTCAGGGGCACGCTGAAGTTCCGGTACCTGGGTTCCTGATAGGTAGCGAGCATATGCATCGAGAAATCACCGAACATGAACGTGGCGTCGGCCGTGATGCCCAGGGTGCCGATGTCATAGGTGGTGTTCTTGCCCTGCGTCTCGCTCACGCCTCCCACCTGTTTGGTGAAGTACTGCGTGGAACCGATATTGCGGCTGTTGATGTAGCTGAACATAGCAGAGGCATGCACCCAGGAGTTTTCATAGCTGACACCCGCGCGCATTAGCTGCTTCACATATGGCTTCTCGCTGGGCAGGGTCTCGAAACGGAACTGGTCGAAACGGCGCTGCTGGTTGCAGTAGAGATACTCTCCCGTGAGGAACAGCTTGGAGGCCAGCTGGTAGTTGGCACGAGCCACACCGATGATGTTCATCTTCGTGCGTTTGTGGTTGCTGATGCTTGCTGTGCCATCATTAACATAGAAACCTGCATGGCGCTTGTTGTTGGTCTGCGTGCCCTCGTTCACAGCGATGTCATAGTTGCTGTGGAACAGCTCTGCACGCAGTCCGTAGTAGAGGTTCAGCCTCGAAGTCACATTCCAGTCATCGATGGCATAGAGGCTGAGGAAATGTTCGCGACCGCGACCGTAGTTGGCAGAACTGTTGTAGTCCCATTGCCGGTTTCCGTTGACCAACAGCCTCGAAGGATTGTTCTCCACCGACTGGGCGATGGTCACGTTGGCAGCCTGGGCATATTGATACGAGAACCAGTAGCTCAGCCCCAGGTTCGTAGTGCGGTCCTGCGACTTGCGGACAAGCTCACTCTTGGCAAGGGTCTCGAAGAAGTCGAAGTGCTGGGCAAAGAGCAGGCGCTGCTGCATCAGGCCGCTGTACTGCTGGCCGTCGGCAGTGGTGATGCTGCGTCCCTTGGCATCCTGTCCGTTCGTGATCTGGTCAATACCCGTCTCAGAGAAACCAATCATCTTCATATTCTTGGTGCCCGTCACATGCACCCGGCTGTCCAGACTCCAGCGGTCGTTCAGTCGGTTGTTCATCATCAGCGTCAGGTCGTGGATCAGGCGGCGGTTCTCGTCATTGACATTCGTATCATGCAGCTGACCCGTCTCCAAGTCCATATAACTGAATCGCACATCAGAGGGCATATACGAATCGCGCCCCAGGCGGAAGCCGTTGAGCTGGCTGATGCTGCCGTCGCCGTTGTAGATGAAGGGAGCACGGTCACAGCCAAACAGCCCGTCGCGGTTCATCGTGAGCTTATACAGCACCGAAGCCTCTGACTGCCCCCAGCGATGGGTCACACCCGCCTTGTAGATCTGCGTGTTGTTGACGAAGGTCACATGCTTCGGATGCACCGATGTGGGGTCGAGGTTGGCATACACCCCAGCGGTGAAATACCACCCCTTGGCCAGCGCACCGTTCAGGTTGCCATCTACGAGGATGAGACCGTCGTTATTGGTCTTTGCGCTAAACGTGCCGTGCAACTTATCCGAGCCTAAAGCCGTGTAGCTGTTGACCGAGAAGCCCAGCACCCCGCAACGCAGGGCCGTCTCCTCGATACCCATCAGCCCCACCTCAGAATAGCTGCTGCCACCAGCCCAGTGGACATAGGGATAGATAGGGCTCCACGTCGAAGCCACTGGCATACCATCCTCCATGATCATCGTTCCGCCCGTCTCGCCAGGCAGACCGATAGGAATATCGCGAGGTTTGGCAGAAGCTGAAGCATCGAGCATCACATTGCGGTCGTCGCCCTGAACGTCGGCCACAGCGGTGGAATCATTTTCCTGGGCCCAAGACATCAGCGGGACAAAAATCAACACGAGTAAACTATGGCGCATATATTTTTGTGGTTATTATCGTTTATTATCATAATTTTGACGGCAAAGGTACCAAAATAATTTCAATTTATCAGCATAAAACATGAAAAAGTATCATTTTCGCGCACCAACCCACCAAACTTTATGTTTTATCACCTCGCTTTGGCCTTGCTAGGCACAAAAGCTTGGAGTAAAATCCCTTTATTTTCCGCCACAGATTACACGGATTGCACAGATTTATCAAGACCAGCCTTTAAGGTTATTGGTCGTTTAGTGGGTGGGGACTATAGTTTGTTTTCGCCAGGGGTGTTTTGTTAATTTTTAATTGTTAAAGAGCGCTCTGCAAAAAACAAACTATAGTCTCTGCGACAACAAACTATAGTTACTCGTGCGACAAACTATAGTTCCCTCGACACACAAGAGTTCATGAGTTAAAAAAGCCCCGCAGGTCGTGGATTGACGCAACGGGGTTATTGGGTATGTCTTTGTGTTGGGAGAGGGCTCCGCGGATTTCGCTGTTAGTGAATCCTCAGGTGGGTGGAACCCGCCGGCAGGGCTGGGGGAGGAGTGATGCCGGGGGTGATGATCTGGCTGGTGAAGGGGGCAACGATGTCGGCGGTGGTGTTGTTCTTGAGGGGATGGCCCTCGGGGAGGATGTGCTCGCCGATGACGGTGTAGTGGTTGGTGGGACAGGACTTGCCCTTCTTCAGGTCGGGACGGTTGGTGTCATAGGCCAGGCGGCCTACTTCGACATGGGATCGGATGAGCTTGTGGATGGGGACATTCATGTTGAACTGCAGAATGGCAGGGATGTCGATGTCGCACTTGGTGAAGACGGTGGGGATGCTCTCCTGGAAGACCCAGTCGTAGAGGAAGGCGGGGCGGTTGCTGGTGATGTCGTACTGGTACTCGACGATGCTTCCGGCCTGCACATCGGGCACGACACAATGGAGTACGACGTAGTTTTCGTTAAGGCGTTCGCGTGTGAAGCCCTTGGTTTCGACATTTGTCTTCACGACTTTTCCTTTCTCGTTCTTTGTGAAGATGCGGATCTTCAGGTCGTTGATTTCGTCGTTGTAATCGCTCTTGCCGCCATCGGTGTCGTAGTAGGTGATGTCGATGTTGGCGTGACGGGCACCCTCGGGCTTCAGGATCTTGGTGCGGAGGCGGAACTCGTGTTTCACCAGGATGCTGTTGGGGTCGATCTGGTTCTTGCCGAAATCGGTGAAGTTATCAGAACTGATGTGGGACTCGGAGCGGTTGTAGTTGGCCACCTGATCCGATAGCTTATAGGTCACCTTCATGGTCTTGCAGAGGATGAGGGCATCGGCATCAAGGGCATCTCCCCAACCGAAAAACTCCCATTCCATCGAGGAAGGCTTGCCGAATTTCTCGTTTGGCAGTTGTGCATTCGTCCAGCCCGCGAGGGCAAATAATGAAACGAATAATACTAATTTCCGAAAAGAAAAGTCCATCATAGTTGTATTACGCAGGCGATGCCTGCCTGGATATTTAAGGATTCTATATCATTAGGACGCGAGAACAGGTGGAAGGTTTAATCCCGCGCGGTGAAAAGGCTCGTGCGCCACGTTGCTGCGGGCTTGCCGGGAACGTGACGCACGAGGTTTGATTATGCACTCTCAGGATGTATCAGAGAGTGGCCGGGTCTGTCTTTACTTTGCGAGGTACTTCTTGCCGTCCTTAACCACGATGCCCTTGAAGTTGTTGGTAACACGCTGGCCAGCGAGGTTGTAGGTAACGGTGGAAGCAGTCTTGCCAGCAGCGATGCTGAGAACAGCATCACCAGGATCAGTACCAAACTGGTAAGGATCGGTGCCAGCACCTTCCTTCACGTAGAAGTTCTTGGAACCGGTCTGGTCGATGAGGGATTCGGTCTCGTCTTCGAGCTTCCAAACGATGTTGGAAATCTTGTATTCGCAAGCGCCCTTGATCTCAGCCATGTTGAAGGCGATGGTCTTCATATCCTTGCCAGCGCACTCGTTGGGGATGGTGAAGGTTTGTGAGAAGTGCTGCGATTCGGGAGTGAAGTTCACGTCGCCGATGCAACCCCAGTGGATGTAGCCGCCAGGCATAGCGTGGCACTGGGTAGTGGTCTTTGCCTCGACAGAGCTCTCGTAGTCGAACTCGAGGACGGTGACTTCACCAGCATCGAGAACACGGTTGGCAACGATGAAGAACTGGTTGTCCCAGGTTTCACCGGTTCCGACTTCGTCTTCACGAGGATTGCCACTACCATCTGCAGAGAGCCAGTCGCGCTCCTGACCGTTGACGATAACAACAGTCGGGTTGGGATTGATCTCGATGGGTTCCTTCTCCTTGTCGCCTTCGATCTTGATGATGTTGATCTGTAAGTTCTCGGTGTCGACATAGACCGTCCAGACGCCAGCTGCGGGCAGCTTGATCTTTGCGAGGCTGGACTCGGTGTAGTTGCCCCAGTTGTCCTCGCCGATATAGTCACCGGAGGGCTTCAGGGTAGCACCCTTAAAGGCTGCATCGTTACCGCGAACGGTGGAGATCATGATTTCATTAACCCAAGATTCCTTGTCGCCCTTGGTACCAACAGTAGCGGTGTAGGCCTGGACGCCTGCGTCATAGGTGAGTGGTTCAGCATTGTCGAAATCATATTCGATGCCGGTCTCGGTGTTAGCAGCTGCAACGAAGAGGCCCTCATCGAGCTTCATGTGCTGCCAGGAGAGGTCGTCGAAGTAGAAGTCAACGGCATCCTTGACAACGCTGTTCAGGTTGAATGCGATGGACCAGCCGTTAGCCATATCGTCAGCAATGGTCATGACGCCATCATATTCCTGCCATTCTTCGGTGAAGGCGATGTTGCCGATAGCGTGCCAGATGAGGTAGTCAGAGGGGGTCTGCTTGTGGATCTGGGTGTCGGTGGAGCTAACGGGAGCGGAAGCCTTGTAGCGGAAGTGGATCTTAATCTGTGTGCCTGCCTTCCAAGCCTGCGGAGACTGGATCCAGAACTGGTTGTCCCATGCAGAAGCATCGCCCTCGGTGGTAGCGGGCTGACCCTTAACAATGAAGAAGTGGTTAACCTTGCCATCAACCTCTTCTTCTCCGATGGTAGCGGGGAAGGGATTCCAAGCTTCGCCAGCCTCGTCCATGTTGTTGCCTTTCTCCTTACCCCAAGCACAGATCTTGAAGTTGTTCTCCATGTCGTTATAAGCAACGTCAGCAAGGCCGAGCTCTGCCCAGCTCTTCTCAGCATCGCCATTGACCAGATCCTCGATCCATTCAATGGGGCGCTGTTCCTTCTGAACATGACCTACGATGACATACTTCCACTCGATGGTAGCGGTTGTACCACCGGGCTGGGCAACGAGGTTGCAGGAAGCGCCGCCAATGCCGCTGTACTCCCATTCGATCTCTTCCCAATCGGTGCCGATAGCTACCTGAGCACTCTTCGGGTCCTCAGACCAGCTCCAACCCATGTTGACGGTGATGGTGCATGGTTCAGAAGCCTTAACCATAGCCTTTACGGTGTAGGCGCCATCGAGCTCGGTGGGGATACCATCGGCAATGAAATACTGGTGCCATGCGGGCTCATCGAGCGGACCAATCTTGTAATACTCAACACCACCCTGGGTCTTGACGATGACGTCGCTGGTCTCTTCAGCACCATCCACAGCTACATACTTGTAGTTGGCACCGAAGTCGGTCATGACTCCGTCAATCCATTCGGGCACATAACCCATTACGTAGAACGGGAAGCCGGTGTTCTGTGAGTAGTCAATCTTGTAGTCTTGTACCCATTCTCCGGCTGCGCTTGCTCCCATGGTCATTGCCAGGAGAGCAATCAGAGTAAAGAATTTCTTCATAATGAAAAATTTTTTAGTTAATAAAAAGGATAGTTAATAAAGTATGTTTTTTTGTAATACTTTTTCTGTTCACTTCTTTCCTTGCAGCGCATCGCAGAAGGCCTTGTAGGTGGCATTGCGCACCCAATCCTTGCTCTTGCTGTCGATGGTCCAGAGACCCACGGGATCGCTCGTGTCGGCCATGTTGCCCTTGCAGATGCCAGCCTGCTTCTCGTGCGGAATCTTGGACATATAGGCCTTGATGACATCACCATAGAAGTCTGCCAGCTTCTGGCGCTGGGCGGTGGTGATCTTATCTGCAGCCACATTCAGACCTTCGGCATCCTGATACTTGATATCGAAGTTGGAGAGGCGGATGAGCTTGCCGGTAGAGGCGAGGTTCTCGAGGAGGGTGTTGAGAGCGGTAACGGTAGCGGCCTGTGTGGTGGCATCCTCGCTGTAGGTGAGGTTTAGCTTGGCATTGATGCCGTCGATCTTGGCTCCGTTCTTGTCCCAAACGCCAATCCAGTAGTTAAGACTCTCGAACTTCTTCTGTTCGGTGAGGCCGGATTCGCTGATGAAGAACTTCAGCTTTTCGGAGTCGCCACCATGGGTCTTGTAAGCGGCGCTTGCCACCCTTGAAACCTCGGGAGCATATTGGTCGCTGCCCAGGATGTCCTGCCAGAAGATCTTGTCGGTGGAGTGCTTGAGGTCATAGAGGCCGTTGCTCGCCAGGGTGGCCTTGGTGTCGATAGCCTCGTCGATGAGGTCGAAGGAGGTGATGCGGCCTTCGTTGATCTTCATCAGACCATCGCACCATGCATTGAGGGCATAGTTGATGGTGTCCTTCAACTCCTCGTCGGTCTGAGCACGGTGGTTGTCGGGATAGTAACCGACCTCCACTTTCTGGATGTAGAATACAGCAGAACGGGTGTTCTCTACTCGGAGATAACCGTCGGTGACGCCGCCGGCACTCTTGGCTTCTACAACAATCTTGGTCCATTTGCCAGACTTGAACGTCCAGGCTCCGTTAGGACCGGAACCGTTGACCTTGTTGCCGGAGAAGGTGATGTTGAATGTAGCATCCTTGTCGGCCTTCGCCCAGAAGGTGACAGTATAGGTGGCAAGGGAGTCGACCTCGAATCCTTCGATGATGTTGACACTGCCCAACAGGGGAATCTTGAGGGTGTTCTGGTCGTCGTATTTCTCAATGGTGGGAGTGCCCTTTTCTGCCGTACCGGTGTAGGGACCAACACTCATCTCGTTGAAGTTCACGCTCTTTCCTTCCACATAATCCACAGGAATCTCGATGGGAGCCGTAAGGGTAGCCAACCACTCATCAGCCTGATTGGCATTAGCCACGATGGGGCTGCCGAAAACCTTACCGCCGATTTCCTGCACGTGGTCGAGAAGATCCTTCATATCGAGGAAGTTCATGATACCCTTGGCATTGACGATGGTTCCAGACATCAGAGTCGTGCCGAATGCGAGGTCGTCGAAGTTGGTGATAGCGACAGCATGGGCCAGTTCCTGCTTGTTGAACTCTGCCACCCTCAGGGTAGCGCCGAGAGTCATATTGGGATACGCCGTGCGGTCGAGGTAGGACTTCACAGTACCATAGTCCTTGTAGGGTTCCACGAAGCTGGGATCCGGTTCGGCTGTGAAATCATCTGTCACATTATAGTCGGCACAGGAAGCCACGAGAGCTCCTACGGCCAACGCAAAGAGACCTGCTTTCAAGTTGAAAGTCGAAAAATTGAAATTTGTTTTCATATTCTTAGCCTCCTATTATGGGTTTGCAGGGGTTACGTATTTGGGGGAGAAGAACTCACGCTTATTGGACTCACGAGTCTGAATAACCAGGGTGTCGGCAGTGGTCACCTGAATGTCATTCTCGAGGAGGATGTCATTACCCTTATCATCCTGTCCGATGACCTTACCCTTGCTGATGTTAACCGTGTAGGCCAGACGGATGATGTCGCGCTTATCGGGCTCGCCAACGCCTGCCCACTGATAGTCCTTGTATGCGGGCAGTCCGCTTCCATTTTCGATGAATTCACCGGTTCCGGTAGCAGTCACATCGACATCGTCAGAGGTGACTGTGAACTTGTTGTTGTTGAAAGTGAGGGTGAGCTGGCAGGGCACCGAAGCCTTGTTGGCACCGCGGCGGACAGAAACGGAGTAGAACGACTGGGTCATATTCTTGGTAGTGATGCCGCAGATCTCATCATTCTGGTTCACGGGGTTCTCCTTGTAATGCTCTACGTCGGTATTCACCAAGGTGGTGTCTTTGCGGATAATGGAGGTGGTCACACCGTTCTCGGTCACCTGGTCAGCACCGCGACGGATGTATTTTCCCTGCCAGGGGTTCATGTACTTCACGCAGTAGAGCACATAGTCCTTGGCCAGCACATCCCAGTCATCGGTGTTCGTGCGGGAAGGTGAGAGGCCTTCGCGCGGGGTGCCCGTAAGGATATGGTCGATACCTTTCGCATCGGTCATCAAGAGAGGAATGACATAGGTATTCTCAACGGACTTGGGATCTGCGAAGAAATCATCGGTGAGCTGCACTTCCACGTAGCCGCGGGGATCGCCATTGTAGTTAATGACATCCGACGCAAGGGTGTAGAATTTCTTAGGCATCGGGGTCACTTTACCTGCGGGGTTGCCGCCTTCGTCAACGAAGAAGAGGTTGTTGCAAAGTGTGGTATCGACGATAAAACTGATTGTTGCATCGCGACCGCCGTAGGCACCGCCCATGGTAGCCCAAATCTGAATCTTGTGGGCTCTGTCGAGCGAGTTGTCATAGACATCGTTACCAAGTACGACGGTGCGTACCGGGTACTGGTATGCGAAGTAAGCTGTAGTGCCCCCTTCATAGTCCGGGAAGTCGGTATCTGCATTAAAGCAGGAAGCCATTGTGAGAGAGAGAGCTCCCAGGGCTACTCCGAATATGTATTTCTTAAGTTTCATCATTGTAATTATAGTTTACGATTTGACGATTTAGGAATTGCGATTTACTTCCAACCTTTGTTCTGCACGAGCTTGCTCCACTTGAGCAATTCGCTCTTTGGAATGGGTCCGTACCACTGGTAGGAACTGTCGAATTTGCGTTCCTCCACTTCAATAACTTTATAGGAGAGTGCCTTGGTGGTCTCATCGCGATCGATCTGCATACCCTTCACCGTTTCGTTAAGCGGCAGCATCCATCGGCGCAGATCCCAGAAGCGCTTGTTCTCGAAGCAAAGTTCAAGGCGGCGCTCATTGCGGATCAGAGTGGTCATCTTAGCCTGATCTGCGGCACAAGCCTCAAGATAGGCATCGCCCTCCGGAAGGGGCATTCCGATGGCATCGGTGCCCAAACCTGCACGCTCGCGGATGGCCTTGATGATATCGTATGCGGTGAAGCCAAAGCCCTTCGGGTCGGCCTTCGGTCCCCAAGCATCGTTGGCGGCCTCTGCATAATCCAGGAAGATCTCCGTATAGCGGATGCGGGGATAGATGTGGTACTGCGCAATCTCATTGCTGGCAAGAGGATTCACATCGTCACGAAGGAGCTTCTTCAAATAATAACCTGTACGGGTGGAATAATCCGTCTCGTTGAGGTTGTCCTCGGTCTCGTTATTATCAGTAGGATATCGTCCTGTGATGATCTGAGCCTTACGGAAGGTAGTGCCGTTGTAGAGGACATTATCTGCCAGACGCAGGTCGCGATTAGCATACGGATCGTTGGGATCGTAACCAGAGTTGGGGTCGCTGATAGGAAGACCGCTGCGCATGGGGAAGGCATCAACAAGGTTCTGAGAGGGATTGACCTCACCTCTACCATACAGCGACGGCGGGTAGTTGGTGAGTTCCTGTCGGGAATCCTTGGAAGAACGTGCTTCACGCCACAGGATTTCCGGCATCTCGGCTGCACCAGGCTCCAGCTTGGTCTTATTCTTATACCAGATGTTGCCAGTCTTGTCGAATCCGTTCATGCCATCAATGCGCTTGAGCACTGCGGCACAAAGGGTGGCGGCATCTGCGGAAGTGACCTCACTGCCATCGCGGAAAGCAGGGCTGGCTGCAAGAATGGCAACCTGAGCCTTGATAGCCTCAGCAGCCTTGGCGGACATCAGACCTGAAGAGCGGGCACCGAAGACCAGGTTGAAACCGGTCTTCTGGGCACCGAGTGCCAGATACTTCGCGGGGATTTCATCATCCGTGGCCACATCCACATAATCAAACGGCAGCAGGGCCATAGCGCTGTCGCAGTCGGCATAACACTGTTTCACGCAGTCCGAAAAGAGGGCGCGGGGCTGGTTGAAGTCCGAGCTACCGTCTTCAGGCTTCGTGAGCAGGGGCACACCGTAGAGTTTACCATCATCGGCATAACCACCGTGAGCCTGCAACAGATAGTAGTTGAAGAGTGCCCGGAGGCCAAAGGCCTCACCTTTCAGGCGATCGACAAACATCTGCTGTTTGGAAGCTGCACTGGGAGCCCACTTGACATCCTCCACGATGGAGAGGAAAAGGTTGACATACTGGATGCCATCCCGGCAGTTGTTCCACTGAGACATCGGGTCGTTGTCGGCTGCCCATGAACCTGTTGCCATATACATGTAGGCGCTGTTCTTCACGTTGGTGACAGCATCATCTGTGGCAATGTCCGTCGTGGTGACCGTCTGGTAGGGGAGACGCTCGTAGGCGTACATCAGCAGACCATTGGCATACTTCGACTCCTCGGTCATATCTTCTGTCTGTCGGTTGTTCTGATCTGCCGGTTTGAACATGTCATCGCAGGAGCAGAAAGCGAGAACTCCGATTAAAAGCATTATAATATTTCTTGTCTTCATAATATTCAATTTTCAATAATCCATTGTCCATTCGAAGTTAGAAGGTGGCCTTCACACCGAGATTATAGAAGCGGGTCTGCGGTGCGGAACCGATGTTTGTCTCCAGAAGCTTACGCTCCGGGGCTATCGTGAAGAGGTCGTTAGCATTCAGATAGATGGAGAGATCCTTGACAACCTTACCCATCAAATTCTTCGGGAAGTCATAGGTAAGCTGAATCTTGCGAAGGTTGAAACGGTTGGTGCTGTACAACCAGAAGGTGGATGCAGAAGCATTGTGGGCCGAACCCTGGGCACTCAAACGAGGATGAGTAGCTGCATCTCCGGTCTCTGCGGTCCAACGGCCAAGTGCATTGACAGAGTACTTGTTATCACCACTCATATAGTAGTAATTACCGAAGTTCGTCTTTAATCCGTGAGCACCGAACTGACCGTTTCCGATGAGGAAGAGCGTGAAGTTCTTGTACTTAACCGTGAGGTTGATACCCATTGTGAAGGGAGATCCGTAGCGGCCATCCTTGCCAAGATCGATCATATCCTTGCTGTCGATGACTTCATCACCATTGACATCCTCGTACTTCAGATCGCCGGGCTGGACAGTACCACCAATCTTAGATTTCGGAAGGTCTGTCTTCAGTGTGAGCTTTCCGGTGGTGGGATCCTTGTCAAACTCTTCCATGGAGTAGAAGCCTAAGCAGTTGTAACCCCAGATGACATCGAGAGGACGACCTTCCCAGTTCTGGTAGTCGTAGTCACGAACTTCATCGTACTTCTTCCAGTTTGTACCATAAATGGTTCCGACAAAGCCGAGAGAGGCGTACACCTCACCAAACTGCTTCTGGGCAGAAATGCTGAAGTCAAGACCCTTGCGGTTTTGAATATTATTATTGATGGCAGGCTTGAACGTTGCTGTGGAGACAGCACCAGTCTGCAAGTACGACGGGAAGGTGGTCGGGTTCTGGATGATGAAGCCGTCCAAATTCGTATTGAAGAAGGTGAGTTCTGCAGAGAGCAGCCTGTCGAAGAACGAGCCACGCAGGCTAAGAGAGAATTCCTTGCGATGAACGAAGTCGAGGGCGGGGTTGCTACCACTGGTGGAATAGGTGATATTCGTCTTCGTAGATTCGTTCCATGTGAAGGTACCGTCGCCCGTTGACCACTGAGGCTCGTAGAGGTAGAAATATTTTTCACCCATATATACGTCTATGTCCTCGTTCAGGTTGCTGTAGGAGGCACTGAGCATCAAGTCGCTGATGTGGCTTCCTTCCATGAAACTCTCCTTGGCAATGTTCCAACCGAGGGTGAAAGAGGGAGAGATGGCGTTGCGATGGCCTTCGGGAAGACGGGCGGAATGGACGCCGGCCAGAGTCACATCGGCAAAGTAACGACCCATGAAGTCGTAGCCTGCCTGCAAACCCAGGTTGGCATTGGCGTAACGGTGGTACTGACCGCTGGAAGTGGTAGTGAACATGTTTGCGAGCAACATACCCGTTACGTGATGCTTACCGCCGAAGGTGTGGTCGTAGTCGAAATGGCCGTTCCAGCTGATGGTCTGACGATAGTTGGTAGAAGCCGGATCCATCGTCATGTTACCTGTCACGATTTCATCGTTCTGCTGGGTAAGACCTACGATGATATCCTGGGAGTTATAGTTACTCCAGGTGGGGATGAACACAGCGTACTTGTTGTCGTATTGGAGGTTGTACTTCGCAGCATAGTCGATAGCGAACTGTGTCTTGAAAGACAGACCCTTTACGAACTTGTTCATGTCGTAGATGATGCCGGCATCGAACTGGAATTGACGGCTGATGTCGCGGCTCTTACCAGCGAAGTAGCCACTGGCAATAGCATTGGTCTGAGTGGTCTTGGTACCACCAGGGAAGTACTTGCCGTCGAGCAGGTTCAGGGACTTGGCGAGAATGGCGAGAGCCTTGCTGGCGTTGGGGTCAACCATATCTATGGGAATCAACGGAGCAGCGTTCTCGGGATAGTTTGGGCGCATGGAAGCAGCTTCACCCCAGAAGTCACCCTTGTTCTTGTTGGCATTATAGAAGGTAGCACTTGCATTGGCATAACCCTTAATATACTCGTTGATGACGAGGTCTACATTACCACGTACGCTGAAACGGTCGGTGTAGTTGTCTTTTGCCACACCGTAGTTGAGGAGGTCGCCGAGGCGATAGTAGTTCACGTTCGTGTAGAAGTGGGCACGAGAGCCACCACCCTGAATCTCCAACGTTCCTTCAGTACGGTTGTATGCCTTGCGCACATACTCGTCGGAATAATAGTTCACATTCGGGTAACGGTAGGGGTTCTGTCCGGAAGCATGATTGTAGATATCCTGCTGAGTGTACTTCGGAACGTAGGCGTTGCCTAATGCACGGGCATCGTTGGCGACAGCTTCGTTGTAGAGTGTCATGTACTCTGCAGAACCGAGGTATTCGGGATATTCCTTTGCAACGTGCCAGCCAGTGTTGGCGTTGGCCACGATCTGAAGGCCGTCCACCTTACCGCGCTTGGTGGTGATAAGGATAGCACCCTTGGCAGCCTTAGCACCATAGAGCACAACAGCCTGTGCACCCTTGAGGAAGGTCACCTGCTCGATTTCTGAAGGAAGCACGTTATTGGAGGGGCGCTTCACTCCGTCGATGATTACGAGCGGCATGTTGTTGTTATCGTTATTATCGAGACGGTCATTGTCCATACCCCAGAGGTTGTTGCCGTTCCATCCGCCAACCAGAGCATACAGGTCATCGAGACTACCCATCGTGTAATCCTTCTTCTGCAGTTCTTCCATGTCAACATAGGAGATACCTCCAAGCAGCTGGTCGGCATCCTTGTCGCGGAAAGCAACATGGACTTTCTTTATTGCCAGGACGGAGTCAGCATCGGCGGTGGACTGGGCATCAACCGTAACCGGCGAAGCTGCCAATATGGCAAAGAGAAATATGTTTGTTCTTATTCTTTTCATATACTTGTCGATTTTCAATGATCCATTATCAAGTTTCTATTGCCATCGGTTTACCATCCTGGATTCTGGGGGAATCCTTGGTAGAGGTAGGTATCCTTGTCAGGAAGCGGGAACCAGTAGTGCTTGGACTCCAGACGACGGGTGATAAGGTCTTTCTTGTGGAAGTTACCGACCTTTGCATCCTTCGGATCGTGGGTCTTGAACCAGTCATCCGTTTCCAAACGCTCGAATTCATGAGAGTACTTCACCGTGTAGGGAGGCTCTGTCAGGAGCAGCCAACGCTGAAGGTCGCACCAGCGGAAGCCTTCGAAGGAGAGCTCCACAGCACGTTCGCGGCGTACTTCGTCGATGAAGTGCTCACGGGTGTCCATGAGGTTAGCCTGAACATGTTCCATGGGATAATCATCGCAGTTGACGCGATCGCGAAGGACGTTGATGGCATCTACGGCAGAATAAGACTGGCAATATTGCTTATCCTTCAGTTCTGGAGCACTCTTGGCAATAGCTGCCCTTGCCTCGGCATACATCAGGTAGATGTCAGCCAGACGCATGTAGGAGAGATAGCAGTGGAAGTTACTGCCTTCCCATCCGTAGCACCAACGGTCTAATTCGTTACACTGGTGAGGCACCAGCTTCTGAATGAAATAACCCGTGCTGCTTCCGTGGTCGATATCACGCATAGCACCATCGGAGTAAAGGGAGCAGTAGTCCAGTTTCAGCTTCTTCTGGGCGTCGGTGAAATTCTCAGTGTTGAGCACATAGTGGAAACCGTCGAACACGATATCGTGGTAGAATCGCGGGTCGCGATTCTTATAGGGATGTTCAGGATCAAAACCTGCAGCCGGGTTCAGCACATACACACCGTTCTGTACCAGATAGATGGGCTGACCGTTGGCCATTCCGTACTGGTCGATGAGGTTGGCTGTCGGGTGGTGGATAATGTTGTCGTGAGGCACAATACCCAGAACCTTGGGACCGAAGATCTTGGAGCAGTTCCAGTTACAGTCGTCGGTCTGTGACAGGCCGCGGAAGATGGCCTCTGAGGCACCGGGCTGCTTCCAGCTCTGCTTAACGGTATAGAAGAGGTCGGAATAGCAATCCGCTGCTGACTCCTCCTTCGTGTGATCGTAGAGGTTGGAATACTTGAATTCAGCAAGCTTGTATTTCACAGTTCCTTTCTTGACCAGATCCAATGCCTTGCCGAGAGTCTCGGCTGCCTTCTTGCAGTAGGCCTCATCATAATCATAGGTCTTGCCGTTGGAGCTGGCACCTAACAGCTGGGCCACGCCGCCGTTCTTGGTCTTCTCGAACTCCTTCATAAGCGGAGAGCCTGCCCAGAGGTAGCACTTGCCGAGGTAGCAAAGTGCCATGAACTTGTTGACACGCAGTTCATTCTGGCTCGAAGTCTGCATACCGGCCAGAGTCTCGTCCCAGTCATAAGGAAGAAGATCGTAGGCCCGCTCGAAGTCTTGTGCACAGCGGTCTGCACATTCTTGGAAAGAAAGGCGGGGAAGTTCTGGAATATTGGCAGCTTCGAAAGCTTCGTCCACATAAGGAAGGCCGCCGAAGTAGCATATCAGCTCGAAATGCCACCAAGCACGGAAGAAATACATCTGTCCGAGCAGCAGGTCGCGCTCTTCATCTGTTCCTACGAGGGACTTGATGTTCGCAAGACCCAAATTGCACTTACGGATACTGTACCATGCACCTTTCCAAAGGGAATACTTATTTGCCCAACTGCCATCTTTTCCGGCACCATTCAGCCAGCACTGGCCATTATCCCACCAGTTACGGTAGTTGCCCAGGTCTACCTGGTGATCCATGTGTGCATAACCTTCGGGGTTGTGAACAGCGTCGTCGCCCCAGTTCCAGGATGTACAATAGTTGGCCATCTCCTTGTTGGGGATGCAGTCATAGATTTCCTCGAGATATCCCTGGAAGTTGCGGTAGTTCTTGAAAGCCTCATCCTCTGCCACGATAGAATCCGGATCCTTATCAAGCCAAGAGGTGCAGGAAGTAAAGCATACACCGCAGGCCAGCAGGAGAAGCGAACCGTATAAAAGGGATTTTATGTTCTTAAAATCTTTCATAATATTTACTATTAAAGGTAAAGCTTAAATCCGAAGTTATAACGCCTAACTGTGGGGTAAGCACCGCCGCTGCCGCTCCAGCCGTAGTTGCTCTCGCGGTCGTCAGGCATCTTGGTGATGAGGAAGAGGTTGTTTGCATTCAGGTAAAGCTTCAGGCTTGTGAAGCCAAGTCTCCTGATCCATCCCTTAGTCCAAGTGTAACCGACTTCCACATTCTTCAGACGGAAATAGGAACCGTCATAGAGGAACTGGGTGCCGTTGTTGTATGAAACCTGAGTGGTGTAGCGCGGTACCACGACTTCACCCGTTCCATCTGCAGGATTCCACCAGTTACCTGTATCGTATGCGGTGAGAAGCTTATCGTTGAACGTGGTGAGCGTGACATCACGCGTAACACCCGTTACACCATACATCTGAGCGAAAATGCTCCATCCTTTCCACTCCCAACCGATGGTGGCATTGTAAGTGTGCTCCGGAGTTCCCGTGTAGCCATAAGGAGCCTGGTCGTTGGTCTCGTCTACCTTGCCATCACCATTGAAGTCTACAATGTAGTGGTCACCGATGAGCACCTGGCTGTCGTCCTTCTCGCGTTCAGGAGTACTGTAGAGTTGGTCGTAAGAACCGATAAAGCCGTTGTCGATATACGAATGGTACTGGCCATTGGAATAGCCCTGAGCCTTACGGTAACTTGGAATCAATTCGGGGTCATCTTTAGTAATAATGGTATTGTGCGCGTAGGTGTAGCTGCCGTTTGCCCATAAACGCATGCGGTTGTTGAACACCTTGTTGAAACGGAGCTCTAATTCAAAACCGGAGTTCTTGATCTTACCTTTATTGATATCGGGAGTAGTCAAAACACCATAGAAGGAAGGTACAGAACGTTCGACACCGGAAATAAAGATATCATAACGGTCATCACGGAACCAGTCGAAGCTACCTGCAATCATACCGCCCAGGAAGGCGAAATCAGCACCGATGTTCTTCTTCGACACAGTAGCCCAGCGGAGGTCGGGCATTGCAATACCGGATTCCTGGTATCCCGTGAACGGGCTGTTGGAGTTATCAACATTTACTTTGAAAGGTCCTACCACTTTCCACTCTGTCAGGTAAGCAAAACGTTTACCTGCGCTGTCATCACCGATTTCACCGATAGAACCGCGGATCTTGAACATATCAATGATTCCCTTGTCACGGAACCATTTCATGAATTTCTCCTCCGAGAGCATCCAACCTACAGCTCCAGAGCAGAAGAAGGCGAAGCGGTTGTCCGGTGAGAATCTCTGGGAACCGTTGTAAGCGCCGTTGAACTCAGCGAAGTAGCGGCTCTTGAAGTCATAGGTGGTACGGAATACCCAGTCCTCACGGCGATTTTCCAACTCGGTATTACCAGCATTGGTACGGCGTTTCCAGTTACCCATGGCCGTTACGTTGTGATCACCGAACTGACGGCCCCAATAGAGCTGGAGCGATACTTCGGTAGCACGGCTCGTATAGCTGACATTACCAGCCTCATCTCGCCAGTCGCGGCTTTCATAGAAGTCGAAACCCGTCTTAGCGTCAATCAGGTTTTCATACATCAACTGACCATCCTCTGGAATCATATAGGCTCTCTTAGGAGCGTGCTGGTCAGAGATACCACGGGAACCCTCGTTGAACTGGTTGTCCCAAGAGACCGTACCGCGGGCGACAAGTCCAGGAGTAATGAAATCCAGTTTCTGTTCAAGCGCGAAGTCCGTGTAGACGCGAGTGATGGTCTTCAGCTCATAACCACACGTTGCAACACTCTGAGGTGAGTTCTCGATGTTGGACACTAGAGGATAATAACCCCAGGAACCGTCAGAGAACTGAACGGGGAAGAGGTTCGGAGCCATCTTATAAGCACCGGACCATTTCTGCTGCTGGAAGAACTCTCCGTCATTACCCCAGTAATAACGCGGAGTCTTCTGCTGGGCATTGGAGCCTGCGAGGTTCACCTTGAACTGAGTGGTCTTCGTAATCTGGAAGTCCAAATTCGAGCGAACATTCAGTCGATTATATGCATAACCACCTTCATAACCTTGGTGGTTATCCCACATGCGGGTCATATCACCTTCGTTCTGGAAGTCGAATGCCACGAAATATTTCACGAAATTCGTACCACCAGACAGGTTGAGGTTCGCATTGTAAGACATAGCTGTCGTTTTGAACATCTCGTCCTGCCAATCCACATTAGGATAGCGCTCAGCCTGACTGTAGTCACCTAGGTAACTGCCGCTGGCATCATACTGAGGCTTCACGGTGTAATCCTGATTGCGGAAATTGTTGATGAAGGTCTGCGGACGATAGAATGCCCAGGAAGCATCGCCACCCAGGGCAAGCTCATGCTCGATAGCCTGGTTACGTAACATATATCCATCGTATGAGTCGTACTTGCGCGGGAGCTTGGACACAGCCTTCAATGTGGCGTTGAAGCCGACATCGATTCTGGCCTTGCCTTCCACACCACGCTTCGTAGTGATAAGGATAACACCATTAGCACCTTCCACACCGTACACGGCGGTGGCGGATGCATCCTTCAGTACGGAAATCGTAGCTACAGAGGTGATATCCACGGACTTGATGTCACGTTTGACACCATCGACAAGGATCAGAGGCTGTGCATCCTGGTTCCAGGCCGACGCACCACGAATATAGATGCGGGGGTCCTCTTCACCAGGCTGACCTGATGATGCGATGGTAGCAACACCAGGAAGATTACCTGTGAGGGCTGCACCAACACTACCAATACCTGCTGAACGTTCAAGAACCTCGCCCGTGGTCTGCGTGATAGCACCGACCACAGAAACTTTCTTCTGCTGGCCGAAACCCACAACGACGACTTCTTCCATCTGGGAGTTGTCTTCGAGCGTAATCTTGAAGTTGCGCTGCTTGCCAACCTTAACTTCCTTGGAGGACATACCTACATAGGAAAACACCAGAACAGACTGCTCTGAGGGCACCGTTAGTTGGAAGTTACCATCCATGTCGGCCACCGTACCCACACCAGTCTTTCCTTTCACTTTAATCGAAGCACCTATCAAAGGTTCCTCTGTATCATCGATGACAGTACCCCGAACAGTGATGCCTTCTTGAGCATACAGCACAGAGCTGAATGCAAAAAGCATCAAAATAGCGGATAAGGTCTGTCTAATCAGCTGATTAAGGCACCTCGATTTTGACAGAATTTGACTCATAAGCTACGTTTTTATAGTATTATTTATTAAAATTTATTAGTTTTTGAGGGCAAATGTATGGGGGTACAAGATTCGCCACTACAACAAGTGTTTCAAATATTTTAAATTTTGTATCATACGTTAACAATTGTATCAAAAAGACAAGTTTGAGAGACTTTTTAACAGAAACTCACCCTTTGCCCTTCCATCAATAAATTTATTTAATAATGAAAGAAAAGGCCGTCTTTAATACTCATCTTCGTTGAAAAGGAAGTCTTCCTTGGTGGGGTAGTCAGGCCAGACGTCTTCGATATTCTCATAGATATCTCCTTCATCTTCTATCTCCTGCAGATTCTCGATGACTTCAAGAGGAGCTCCACTGCGAACAGCGTAGTCGATGAGCTCCTCTTTTGTTGCAGGCCAGGGAGCGTCTTCCAATTTTGATGCAAGTTCTAAGGTCCAATACATATTGTGGTGGATAATTTAGTGTTATTGTTTAGGGTTTTTAGTCTGTTTTTTGAGGGTTTTTAGGCGTATTTCCCCCTATTTTGGGTGCGAAGATACAACACTTTTTTGAATTTCGTGTCAAGATTTAGCTTTTTTTTCAATTTTATGCCAAAAATTCTCTTCTTTTCCCGCTTGAAGGTTGATTTTCTTAGCCAAAGCGAAGAGATAGTCGCTCAAACGGTTGACATAAGCGAGCAAAAGTGGGTTCACTTCGCATTCCTGGGCAACAATGTGGATGCGACGCTCGGCTCTCCGACAGACGGTGCGACAGACATGAGCTACAGCAGCTCCCCGCGTTCCACCAGGGAGGATGAACCCGCGCCAACCGGGCTGTCCTTCTTCAGCGACATCGATAGCATGTTCTATCCATTGCACATCGTCCTCTGAAACACTGGAGCGACGGGCACGCAAGTCTTCGTCAGCCGTTGCAAGCTCGGAACAGATGACAAAGAGCTGGTTCTGGATAGTAAGAAGCGTGGCGCGGTCGGCTTCATCGGTAATGTAAGTCAACAGCAAACCAAGCTGGGAATTAAGTTCATCGACAGTGCCATAGGCCTCCAGACGGGCGTGGGTTTTCGCTACGCGCTGTCCTCCAACGAGGCTGGTAGTGCCATTGTCGCCCGTACGTGTGTAAAGATGACTTTTGTTCATACCTATTATATATATATTAAGGTGTGTTTTGTTCTTTTGGGGGGCAAAGATAGGGAAAAACAACATACGACGGTGCGTTTTTTAAGAGAAATCTTCATTTTATTTGGCACATCCATCGATATTTCCTACCTTTGCGGTCGATTTTAAGGGTAAACATCGCACAGTGAGCTGTTCAAAGTTTCTTTCTTCTGCCTTTTTTGTGCTTTGTCTGGCAATTCCTGCACAGGCACAGTATGACCCGTCGTTCAACCACTATTGGGCGTTTCAGTCGTTCTATAACCCTGCGGCATCCGGTTTGGAAGGCCAGTTGGACGTTCACGGCGGCTACGCGTTGCAGATGTTGGGCTACACCCATGCTCCTGCTACTATGATTATCACGGCCGACATTCCTCTTTGGATGATCAGTCCGGCGCACGGCGTAGGAGCAGGATTCATAAACGATAAAATCGGTCTTTTTGAGCACAAGAAGTTCTATGCCCAGTACGCCTACCATCATAACCTGTGGGGCGGACGATTAAGTGCTGGAGTGCGTGTTGCGATGCTTGCCGAAGGCTTCAACGGCTCTGGTCTGGAACTCGAAACCCCTGGCGACAATGCCTTTCCCTCTTCTGATGTCAATGGCACAGCTTTCGACCTCGATGCGGGACTTCGCTACGATGGCAAGGTGTGGTATGCGGGCTTCTCTGTACTGCATACTTTATCGCCTATGGTGACCCTCGGAGACACAAAAGCGAACGAATATAAGGTGCCTGCGACATTTTATTTAACGGGTGGATACAATATTCGGTTTAAAAATCCGTTATTTAAAATGCAGACCTCAGCTATCGTACGTTCTGACTTGTCCGCCTGGAGAGGCGACATTACGGCAAGACTGCTCTACGACGGTCCTAAAGGAAAGATGTACGCGGGCGTGGGTTACAGCCCCACCATCTCCACATCTGTCTTCATCGGAGGCACCTTCCAAGGCATACAGCTGGGATACTGCTACGAGATCTATACTTCGGGGGTTGGTGCCCTGCAAGGCACTCACGAGATCAGCCTCGGGTACATCACCAATCTGGACCTCTTCAAGAAGGGGAGGAACAAACACCAGAGTGTGAGAATCCTGTAAGGAAAGAGAAAGAGAAAAGACATATATTAAGATATCAATAAGAGATAATAGACAGCAAAATAATGGATATGAAGAAGATAAGCTATTATTTTCTAATTCTGATTTCCGCCGCAGCGGTAGCTTCCTGCGCCGGCGCCAAGTCCAATGCAATGGCTACAGGCGGCGAGGTAACGGGAGTTCGCGGCACAGCTATGGGCGAAGCCACACCATTTGGAATGGTGGCCGTCCAGAAGGGTTCTTTGCGAATTGGTCTTCAAGAGAACGACACGCTGTGGGGAGCAGGATTCCCCTCGCGCGAAATCAGTGTCGATGGTTTCTGGATGGACCAGACGGAAGTCAGTAATGCCAAGTATCGTCAGTTCGTGATGTGGGTGCGCGACAGCATCATTCGCGAACGTCTGGCAGACCCCGCCTTTGGTGGCGACGAGACCTTTAAGATCGAGGAGGACAAAGAGGGTAACCCCATCACTCCGCGACTGAACTGGAACAAGGCTATTCCTTGGCGGAAGGCTACAGAAGACGAGCAGCGAGCTATAGAAAGCGTCTATGTCATCCACCCCATCGATGGCACTAAGATGTTAGATGCCAGCCAGATGAACTATCGCTATGAGGTGTATGACTATGCTGCAGCAGCTCAGCGCAGGTTCCGTCTGAACGCTGAAGAGCGAGACCTGAACACCGACCATGAGGTGAGCTCCGACGATGTGATGATCTCCAAGGACACTGCCTATATCGATGATGAAGGCAAGATCGTGCGTCAGACCATCTCACGTCCGCTCTCCGGACCGTGGGACTTCCTGAATACCTATATTATTAACATCTATCCCGACACCACCTGCTGGGTTAACGACTTCCAGAACGCAGAGAACGAACGCTACCTGCGCCTGTATTTCTCCAACCCCGCCTACGATGACTATCCCGTAGTGGGAGTATCATGGGAGCAGGCTATGGCTTTCTGCCGCTGGCGCACCGAATTCCTGGCCAAAGGCCTTGGACAAAACGCAGCCGAAATCCAGCCCTTCCGACTTCCCACAGAGATTGAATGGGAATACGCCGCCCGCGGCAAGGAAGGCAACCCCTTCCCTTGGGAAGACAAAGCTGTGAAGAGTGACAACGGCTGCTACTTCGCAAACTTCAAGCCTGATCGCGGCAACTACACGCAGGACGGCTCGCTCATCACCTCGAAGTGCGGCATCTTCTCAGCGAACTCCAACGGACTCTATGATATGGCAGGCAACGTGGCAGAATGGACCAGCACGGTGTATACTGAAGCTGGCGTTCAAGCCATGAGCGACATGAATCCTGAGCTGCGTTACAATGCGGCTATCGAAGACCCCTATCGTCTGAAGAAAAAGAGCGTGCGCGGCGGCTCATGGAAAGACCCCGAAAGCATGATTCGTTCTGCCTGGCGCTCCTATGAGTATCAGAACCAACCACGTTCCTACATTGGCTTCCGTTGCGTACGCAGTATGGTTCGCGATGCCAGCGGTATAAAGAATAAAGGAAAGAAATAAGTATATTTCACCATTGGACGTTTTCACCATTTCACAATAGTAAGATCGTCAAATCGCGTAATTCGTCAAATCTGTTAAATCTGTCAAATCAAAATATGTCAAAGTTCTCACTTATAGCCCGCTTGCAGCATTGGATGGATTCCGTGCCGGGCCAGACATTTATGAACTACGCCTACAGCTGGGGTGCTGCCGTCGTTATCCTCGGTACGCTCTTCAAGCTGACGCACATCCCTGGTGCCAACCTGATGCTGTTCATCGGTATGGGCACCGAGGTCTTCGTCTTCTTCATCTCAGGTTTCGACCGTCCGTTCGATGCGAAGGGCGAGACCGAGCTTAACGAAGAATTCGTAAGCCTCGATGAGATGGAAGCCCTGAAGGCTGCCGCCCAAGCTGCTGCTGAGGCAGGAGCCGGAAGCGGACAACCCGTAGTCGTCGGAGGTGGCGGAGGTACTGTTATCAGCGGTGGTGGTGGAACCGTCATCAGTGGTGGAGCACCTGTCGCAGCTGGCGGCGAAGGCACTGTTGTCGCTGGCGGTGGAGTCATCGGAGGTGGTGGCGGTGGTACCGTCATCATCGGTGGTGGCGGAGCACCTGCTGGAGGAACTGTCGTCATCGGCGGTGGAGCCGTAGGTGGCGGAGTGCCTGCAGGAGAAGAAGGCGAATTCGTCGGTGGTGGAGTCATCAGCGGTGGTGGTGGAGTCATCGGAGGCGGTGGCCCTGGCCTCTCTGCCGAAGATGCTGCCAACCTCGCAGCTGCCGCACAAGCAGCAGCCAGCGCCGCATCGCTCGGACAGGAAGCACAGAACCTGCTCACCAACGCACAGGCTGCCAATGCCCCCGAGGTGGAAGATGCCATCGAGGCATACGTCGACCAGCTGCAGCAACTCACAGAAGTACTGGGCAAGGTACGCGAACAGGCCAGCCGCATGACACAGGACAGCGAGGAAATGGTGAACCTCAACCGCACCCTCACAGGTATCAACACCATCTACGAAATGCAGCTGAAGAGCATCAGCCAGCAGGTGGGTACCATCGACCAAATCAACGACCAGACACGCAAGATGGCCCGTCAGATCGAAGAACTCAACGCTGTGTATGCCCGTATGATCGAGGCTCTCACCGTCAATATGCCCAAAGGCGCTGCGCCCCAAGTATGATGTTCCTTCATTAAACCATATATTTTAAACATTAAACTACGGCTCAGGCCGTGTAATATATGCCCGTTAAGAAAAGACCAGTCTCTCCGCGCCAGAAGATGATCAACCTGATGTACGTCGTCCTGATGGCAATGCTCGCACTCAACGTGTCGAGCGACGTACTCAATGGCTTCTCGCTGGTCGACAAGAGTCTGCAAACCACCACGAAGAACGCCAGCGAGGTCAACCAAGGCATCTATGATGACTTCGACGAGCAGATGCAGGCCAATCCGAAGAAGGTGAAGGAATGGTACGACAAGGCACAAGTGGTGCGCCAGATGTCCGACTCCCTCTTCAACCTTGCTGAGGAACTGAAAGTCCTCATCGTTCGCAAGAGCGACGGCAAGGATGGCGATGTCACCAATATCAAGAACCGCGAAGACCTCGAAGCTGCCACCAGCGTCATGCTGGCACCCGGCACGGGACGCGGCAACGAGCTCTACAATGGTATCAACAACTACCGCGAACGCATCGTCCAAATGGTGACCGATAGCGCCCAGCGCCGCATCATTGCCAGCAACCTCTCGACAGAAATCCCCACGAATGTTCGCACCCTCGGCAAGAACTGGCAGGAATATATGTTCGAATCCATGCCAACGGCAGCAGCTGTGACCTTGCTCACCAAGTTACAGAGCGATGTGCGCTACGCTGAAGGCGAAGTGCTGCACGGACTGGCATCGAATATCGGTGTGAAGGATATCCGCGTCAACGAACTGAATGCCTATGTGATTCCCAGTTCACAGACGGTCGTACAGGGTGGAAAGTTCACGGCACAAATCCTTATGGCAGCCGTCGATACGACCAACCGTCCGACCATCTATATCGGCGGCAAGGAATTCAAAAGCGATCATGGCATCTACGAGACCGTCTGCTCCAGAACGGGCGACTTCAATCTCGTGGGTTATATAGAGATGATGAATGCACAGGGCGAACTCGTGCGCCGTAACTTCGAACAGAAATATACGGTCGTGGCTCCCTCCGCCACTGTCTCTGCCGATCTGATGAACGTCCTCTATGCAGGTTATGACAACCCGATGTCTGTCAGTGTGCCTGGTGTGGCTGCCAACCAGCTGCAAGTCAGCATGAGCGGCGGCAACCTGACCTCTACGGGCGAAGGCAAATACATTGCACATCCGGCATCCCCCGGTGGCGAAGCCGTCATCACAGTGGCAGCAAGAACCGAAGGCCGAGTGCAGGAAATGGGTAAATTCACCTTCCGTGTGCGCAAGTTACCCGATCCCGCAGCCTTCATCGCATATCCCGACGGCCAAGGCGGCGAGAACCGCTTCAAGAGCGGCAAGCTGCAGAAGCAGATCCTGATGAATGCCGATGGTATTGGAGCAGCTGTGGACGACGGCTTGCTGAACATCCCGTTCCGCGTGCTGGGCTTCCAAACCAACTTCTTCGACAATATGGGTAATGTGGTGCCCGAAGTGTCCAACTCCGCACAATTCACCGATCGCCAGAAGAATATGTTCCGCAGCCTCGGACGTGGCAAGCGATTCTACATCAGCGAAATCCGCGCCGTGGGACCCGATGGCGTAGAACGCAAGCTCGATGCTTCTATGGAGGTCATCGTCAATTAAGTAATGAAATAGTGAACATTGAAAAATTAAAAGCATATGCAGCGAATATTCTTAATTCTTATATGTTTTAATTTCTGCATTTTCTGCAGCGCACAGCCGGCCAAGCGTCGCACTGTAACGCCAGCGGCAAAAGCAAGTAGTACACCTGCTGCCAAAGCCAGTAGTACCCCAGCTGCCAAGAGCGGCGGCACTGCGGCTGCCAAGAAGCCTGCTGCCGAGAAGAAAGCGGACCGCGCAGCACTGATGTTCCCCACATCGGCAGAAATGCCCGAGGACGTCGTCTGGCGTCGCGACATCTATCGCCAGCTCGACCTGCTGAAGGATGCCAATGCACCGCTGTACTATCCTGTGGAACCCCACGGTAAGGAGCAGAACCTCTTCACCTATATCTTCCGACTCTGGCTGACGGGTCGCATCAGCGCCTATCAGTACAAGCTCGACGGCAACGAGTCCTTCGAAGCCAAGGACAAGGCAGAAGTGAAGGAGCTACTGGACCGCTATTCCATCTACTACGAGGAGAAGGACGGAAAGGTGACGGTGCCTGAGAGTGACATCCCGTCGGCAGAAGTCACGCGCTACTACATCAAGGAGTCCAGCTATTTCGACCAGCGTTCGGCCACCTACAAGACACGCGTCACCGCCCTTTGTCCGGTGCTGATGCGTGGTGCGAACTTCGATAATCCTGAGGAGCAGGCCACCCCTTATCCACTCTTCTGGGTTAAGTATGATGACATTGCAGCCTATCTCTCACGTCTGCCTCTGATGGCCTCGAACCTGAACAACGTCACCAACATGACGGCCGACGACTATTTCACCCTGAATCACTACGAAGGTCAGATCTACAAGACCAACAACCTTCAGGGCCGTGTCCTTCCTGCCGACAGCACTCGCGTCCGCGAACAGAAGCGTATCGAGCAACAGCTGAAGGACTTCGAGGAGAACATCTGGCATGCGCCGAAAGACAGCCTCGATAGCATCGCTGCTCAGCAACCTGCCGACGACGGCAAACGCAAGAGCAAGAAGAAGAGCAGCAGCACCGAATCACGCCGCAGCAAATCTTCTGCAGCAGCCGCCAGCAAGCGCGACAGCGGCAGTAGCGGCAGCTCTTCACCGCGCGTCTCAGCCCGTCGTCAGCGCCGCTGATCTCCCTCCCCTAACCTCCCCCACTCCGACGGAATCATCCGTCACCCTCTTTTGCTATGTCCCGCTTTGCCGACATCATTTTACCAGTCCCTCTTCAAGGACTCTTCACCTACTCCCTGCCTGCGGACCTCTCCTTGAGGGCGCAGGCAGGCTCGCGTGTGGTGGTGCCCTTCGGCAACAAAAAGACGCAGATAGGACTCATCGCACGGCTACATGATGAGGAACCCGCAGGCATCGAAGTAAAGGGAATACTGGAACTGATTGACGAGCAGCCCGTTGTACTTCCCCGTCAGCTCAGCCTCTGGCAATGGATGTCTGATTATTACCTCTGCTCCATTGGCGAAGTCTTCAAGGCCGCTCTGCCGGCTAAGATGAAACAGATCAAAAAGAAAAAGGGAAAAGAGAAAGAGAGCCTTGTGCAATCGAATCTTCTCCCTCAATTTTCTTCGTCTCTATCCGATTACCTTCCCACCCTCTCCACTGCCCAATCCTCCACACTGGAGGCCGTGAAGCAGCAATGGGAGCACCACGCTGTCTGCCTACTCCATGGCGTCACCTCCAGCGGCAAGACTGAAATCTACATTCATCTTATCGCGCAAGCGATCGAACGAGGGGAACAAGTACTGTACCTGCTGCCCGAAATCGTGCTGACAAGTCAGCTGACCGACCGCTTGAAGGCAGTCTTTGGCGACCGTTTGGGGGTCTATCACAGTAAGTTCAACGACACCCAGCGAGCCGAAGTATGGCAGCGCCAACTCTCAGACAAGCCCTACGACATCATTGTGGGCGTGCGTTCCAGTATCTTCTTACCCTTCAACAAGTTGGGACTCGTCATTGTCGATGAGGAACATGAGGTGAACTTCAAGCAGCAAGACCCAGCGCCGCGCTACAACGCGCGCAACGTCGCCATACTCATGGCCACTCGTGCCAAAGCGCATGTGCTCCTCGGCACCGCTACTCCTTCACTCGACAGCTACTACAACGCCCGGCTCGGTAAGTACGGCTACGTCCGCCTCACCGAACGCTACGGCCAGGTGCAGCTACCGGAAGTGGAAATCGTAGATATGAAGGAACTGCGGCGCAAGCGTCTGGTCAGTGGCCCCTTCTCGCCACAGCTCATGGAGAAGATGCGTCAGGCCCTCGGTGCCCACGAGCAGATTATCCTCTTCCAGAACCGCCGCGGCTACGCCCCGCACATCGAATGCCGCATCTGCGGATGGGTGCCTCGCTGTCCGCATTGCGACGTCTCGCTGACACTTCATGCCCGCACAGGCCGCATGACCTGCCACTATTGCGGCTTCACCACAGACATACCGCCCCAGTGCCCCAACTGCGAGAACCCGGAACTGCACCAGCACGGCTTCGGCACTGAACGCATAGAGGAAGATATACAACGCGAATTCCCCGAGGCACGCGTGGCTCGCATGGACCTCGACACGACCCGAACCCGAACGGCCTATGAACAGATCCTCGAAGACTTCGCTGCAGGAAAGACAGACATCCTTGTCGGCACCCAGATGGTCACCAAAGGACTGGACTTCGAGCACGTCAGCGTCGTTGGCATCCTTTCTGCCGACACCATGTTGAACCAACCTGACTTCCGTGCCTACGAACGTTCCTACCAGATGATGTCGCAGGTAGCAGGACGAGCCGGTCGCCGTCAGCAGCGCGGACGCGTCATCCTTCAGACTATGGATGCCGCACTGCCCCTCGTCCGTCAGATCGTTGATGCCGACTACGATGCTATGTACCAGGAGCAGATGCTCGACCGCCGCCAATTCTCCTACCCACCCTTCTGCCGCCTCATCTTTATCTACATGAAGCATAAGTCTTCCGACACCGTCGAACACCTTGCCCGTGAGGCCATGTTGCGACTCAAGAGCATTTTTGGAGTGCGAGCACTGGGACCCGACGAGCCACCCGTAGCCCGCATCCAGAGCCTCTATATCCGACGGGCAATGCTGAAGCTGGAACCCACATTACCCATCGGCAAAGCCCGAGAGTATCTGCTCCAGATGAAGACAGAACTATTGACCATGAAGCCCTACAGCTCTGCCCAAATCTATTTCGACGTCGATCCCCTCTAAGTACATTAAAAAGACGTGACGTCCACTACGAAAGGACGTCACGTTATTTATATATATACGTCTCGGACTTTACGTATATACGTATCCGCCTTCACGTATATATGTCTTGGCGTTAACGTATATATGTATCGTAGAATCCCATTAGTGGGAAAAGGAGCTATAGCTTTTCGCCGTAGCAGAGGTCGCCGGCATCACCAAAGCCTGGGACGATATATTTGTTGGCATTCATACCGGGATCGATAGCTGCGCACCAGACGGTGGCATCATCAGGCAGGGTCTGTCGGAGGACTTCAAGACCTTCTGGGGTGGCGATGACACAAGCGATATGAATGTGCTTGGGGGTGCCTGTCTTGACGAGGGCTTCGTAGCTGGCAGCCATACTTCCTCCCGTAGCGAGCATGGGGTCGACAATAACGAGGGTCTTACCCTTGCAGGAAGGAGCAGCCATGTATTCCGTATGGATGCCCACCTCGGTATGTTCGCGGTTGGTGTACATACGATAGGCCGAGACGAAGCCGTTGGCAGCGCGATCGAAGACATGGAGGAAGCCTTCGTGGAAGGGCAGGCCGGCACGCAGGACAGTGGCCACGAGGAGGTCGTCCTTGGGCAGGGCGATGTCGATGGTTCCGAGGGGCGTGATAACGGTCTTAGGCTTATAGTCCAGGACTTTAGATAATTCGAATGCCATCATTTCGCCAATGCGTCGGATGTTGTTGCGGAAGAGCAGGCGGTTCTTCTGATAGGTCTTATCGCGCAACTCGGCCATGTACTGGTTGATAATGGTGTTTTGTTCTGCAAAGTTAATGGTCTTCATTGTTCATTAGGGATTTATTGGGTAAATATTAGGGTTATATACGAGTTAATTATCGACTACAAGCTGGAAGGGGGTGTATCGGACGCGATAACGGTAGAGGGAACGGCCCGCCTCGCCCTGCGCCACCATACCGAGTTCGTTGAGGTCATAGATGCGCTGGCAGCTGGAACATTGGGCCCGGGAACCTGAAAGGAGCTGGACATTGCGGTTGATGCTGAAATCCTCATAACAGTTAGAGCAGACCGCATCGTAGCATACCACCTGGTCAGGAAAGCGACTGGAGATTAAGGAGGTGTGACCTATTACGAAACCTGTGCCACGTCCGAAAAGGTAGTTTCTTCGCTGGTCGAGGGCGGTGAGGTTGACAGGCGTGGTCTTCTTGAGGTTGGTGTACTCAATCGTGTTTCCTTTTTTGACGGCAGTACAGAACTCCCCCATACCCGTGAGGGCGGCATTGAGGACATCGATGGTGTTGGTGTTCTGAACTACAAAGTAAACGCGCCAGGAGTCGTAAAGATTTTCGGCCTGAGAGCAGGAGGAAAGGAAAGTTGAAAGGGTGAAAAGGTGAACCGTTGAAAAAGTGAAAAGGAGGAAGATGCGGCGGAAAAGGCGATGAGCACGTGGCCCATGGGATTCATGAACTTCAGTGCTGATATGGGAGACTGTATCTTTCAACGTTTCAGCTTTTCAACATTTCAACTTTAACATCCTTCAGCAAGCTTTCGCTCCGCTTCTTCTACGCGGTCGAAATGGAAGTCAGAGAGGATGCGATCCATGAGGGCAGCGATTTCGGCGTTGCATGGATTACCGATGGAGCCTTCATGGGTGTGGTGTACCTCCTTGACGGGACGGAAGTTGCCAGCTTCAATATCAAGTCCCACTTTCTTGTAGGCATCGCGGAAGGGGACGCCACCGGATGCCAGGCGGTTGACTTCCTCAACCGAGAACATCAGGTCGTAGCGCGGGTCATCGAGGATATGTTCGTTCACGCGGATGCGCTCGATAATATAAGTGGTCATGCGCAGGCAGTCCTTCAGCTCGTCGAAGGCGGGCAGGAAGACTTCCTTGATGATCTGCAGGTCGCGGAAATAGCCGCTGGGCAGGTTGTTCATGATGAGCGTGACCTGCTGGGGCAACGCCTGAAGCTTGTTGCATTTGGCACGGGTGAGCTCGAAGACGTCGGGATTCTTCTTGTGTGGCATGATGCTGGAACCCGTGGTGCATTCGTCGGGCAACTTCACGAAGCCGAAGTTCTGGCTGTTGAAGAGGCAGGCATCGAAGGCCAGCTTGGCGATGGTGCCCGCCACAGAGGCGAGGGCAAAGCTGACGTTACGCTCCATCTTGCCGCGACCCATCTGGGCATAAACGACATTGAAGTCCATGGAGTCAAAGCCAAGGAGGTCTGTTGTCATCTGGCGGTTGAGCGGGAAGCTGGAGCCGTAGCCTGCAGCAGACCCGAGAGGATTGCGGTTGACAAGGCGATAGGCGGCTTGCAGGAAGAGCATATCGTCGGCAAGGCTCTCGGCATAAGCACCAAACCAAAGACCGAAGGAGCTGGGCATAGCGACCTGAAGGTGGGTGTAGCCAGGCAAAAGGATGTTGCGATATTTCTCGCTCTGTCGCTGTAGCTCATCGAAAAGCTCCTTAACGAGCAGTACGATGTCGTGCAGCTGGCGGCGTGTCCACAGCTTCAGGTCCACCAGCACCTGGTCGTTGCGCGAACGACCGCTGTGAATCTTCTTACCCACATCGCCCAGACGGCGTGTCAACAGCAGCTCCACTTCAGAGTGGACATCTTCCACGCCCTCCTCAATTAGGAACTTTCCAGCCCGTATGTCTCCGAGGATGCGACGCAACTCAGCCAAGAGCACTTGCAACTCATCGTCTGTGAGCAATCCAATGCTCTGTAGCATGGTGATATGGGCCATAGAGCCCAGCACGTCGCTCTCGGCCAGATAGAGGTCGAGTTCGCGGTCGCGTCCCACGGTGAACCGCTCTATCTCGGCGGTTGGAAGCGTGGATTTGTGCCAGATTGGCGAAGCTGTTGGATTCATATTCAATTACGAATTAGATCAATACCCATATGGAATCATGGAAAGCATCTCTGCCAGTTTCTCCACTCCTTCCTGCAGCGGCTTCTTTGCCATCTGCTTAATGAAGAAGTTGAGTTCTGCGCCTACGGTACATTTCATCTTACATTCGTAGGAGGACGTAGGCAGCAACTGTATCCAGAGGTTGGCGGCGATGGGCGCCCCCTCAACAGCGAACTTGATGCACTTCAGTTCCTCACGCTCAACGATACGCAGGGTGATGGAGCCAATGGGCGAAGAGGGCAACGTGACGGTATCCGTCGTGAACTGCAGCTGTGCCAGCGTATCCTGTATCTGCCCGAGTTTATCTTCTGGTACTTGTCCAGAGGCTCTCAGCTTCTCGATGAAAGCAGGGTCGTTAGCGCGCTCCTGGATGACCTGAAGGTTATTCAGATCTGAGAGTTTGGAGAATACTGCCGGTTGCGGATAGGGTATCTGCTTGATATTACTTTCGTACTTTGTCATCGAATAACTATTTCCAATGTGTGACGTTTCAAACCGACCAATGTGCAGGATCCCGACGCCATTGGTTGAGGAGCTTGACGTCTTCCTCCTGGATATATCCGATGCGAACAGCCTCAGCAACGACGGCTTCGTAGTTCGTCAGGGTGACAAGTTCCACCTTCGCCTGCTTGAAGGCGGCTGTAGCGACATCGAAGCCATAGGTGTAGGCTGCCACCATACCGATAACCTCACAGCCATTCTGTCGGATGGCCTCCACAGCTTTCAGCGAGCTGCCACCTGTAGAGATAAGGTCCTCAACGACAACTACCTTCATTCCCGGCTTCAACTCGCCTTCGATGAGGTTCTCCAGTCCGTGATCCTTTGGTTTCGAACGGACATAGACGAAGGGCAGCGCCAACAGATCTGCCACGAGGGCACCCTGGGGGATTGCACCCGTAGCCACTCCGGCTACGGCTTCTACCTCCGGGAAGCGCTCGAGGATGATACGGGCAATCTCTATCTTCACGAACGAACGCAGTTCAGGATATGAGAGGGTCTTGCGGTTATCGCAATAGAATGGTGACTTCCAGCCACTGGCCCATGTGAAGGGGTTCTGCGGTTGAAGTTTGATAGCTTTGACTTTCAGCAGCTTGGCTGCAAAGATTTTTTCGAGTGTTTTCATAACGCTTTTACCTGTTGCGAGCAATGGTGTTCTCGCACGTTTCATATTTCGGGTGCAAAAGTAGGCAAAATTTCTGGAATAAGATGCCTCTTGAGGTAAAAATCTGTGTTTCGGTCACACAAAATAACAGAAATCAATATTTCTATGCCACCTTTTCACCCAAATCAACATATCTGAAGGATGTCTGGACTGAGAATTTCATAGAACAAGAAATGGGCTAATGCTCAACGCATTAACCCATCTCATTTTCTTTAATGTGTTACTCTATTATGCGGCAACAGCGCTGCCAGCCATGTAAACGAGAGCCACAGACACGATAGCGTAGAGCTCAGGGAACACAGCGAGGACGAGGGTGTTACCGAAGAGGTACTTGTGACCCTGGGCGATGCCAGCGATACCGTTGGCACAAACCTGACCCTGACGAATGCCAGAGAAGAGGCAGGCGAGACCGCAGGCGAGACCAGCGCCGAAAACGGTGGCAGCCTGAATGACTGTTGTCTCGGGGGTCAGCAGGTGGAACATCTCCTGACACATGTAGAAGCCAGCGAAGCCGTACAGACCCTGTGTGCCGGGAAGAGCCGTCAGCACAATGGCGTTACCAAAAAGCTTGCTGTCCTTTTTCAGACCACCGATGGCTGCATTACCAGCGATGGTTACACCATAGGCGCTGCCGATACCGGCAAGACCAACCATGAGTGCGATGCCAATGTAGGCAATAAGAAGTGTTGCGTTCATAATGATTTGAATTTTAATTTATTGTTTTTGTTTTATATTTCATTTATTTTTTAAATGGAGTATAGGCACTGCCGCCGCCTTCGTAGCCAGCGTTTTTGAAGAACTCGACAAAGGTCAGACGCATCGGATGGACGAAGGCGCCAAGAACATTCATGAACATATTCAGGGCGTGGCCAATCACGAAGATAAGTACCATGACGATAGGGCCGAGGATAGCATTATCGGGTGCCAAGCCGGTGGCCAGGCTGTCGAAGACCGTAGCAAGGATACCACCCGAGAGACCGAGGGCAAAGAGACGGACGTAGGACAGCATATCGCCGAGCATACCCGTTGCTGTGTTGTAGGCATCCCAGAGGCCGGAACCCACATTGATGAGGAAGCCCGTGAAGATGTTCTTCTTGTAGCGCTCGGGACTATTGTAGGCCAGAGCTAGGACGGCACCGGCAATGGTGAACCATTGGGCGATAGACGAATACTCCGGCATAAACAGGATGACACCCAGCGAGAGGATAATCATCATCCATCCGATGGTACCCAGCGCATAGGAGAAGCCGAACTGGATGCCTCGATTATAGGCCTTCAGGCTCATACCGAAGATAATCTGAATGAAACCAAGGATGAGCGAGAGGTTGAACATCTGGCTGTTATCCAAGGCCACCACGTTACCTATCTTATCAAAGAACGGCACGTTCAGGCTATACAGATTGAAGCCGAAGAAGGCACCTGAGAGTAGTCCGCAGAAGAAGGCGGAGATACCCATCGTCAGCAGCAGATTCATAGCTGCCCGCATACCCTTGCCCATCTTCATGGAGCATTTGGCGGCCAACACACAGACGGTGATGAAGAGGCCGTAGCCTGAGTCGCCGAGGCAGAGTCCAAAGAAGAGGATGTAGAAAGGAGCGAAGAAGGGCGTGAGGTCGAGCTCGTTGTACTTCGGCAACATATACAGCTCCGTTATCATCTCGAAGAGGCTGAAGAAGCGGTTGTTCTTCAGGCATACGGGGATGTCGTCCTCAGGCTGTGGGTCGCTGATGTCGAACCATGCGCCCGTCTCGGAAAACGCTGATTTCACCTCTTCCTGCTTGTCGGCAGGAATCCAGCCACGAAGCACCATCAGGTGGTTGTCAGCTGCAGCTTCAGTGCCCGCACGAACGGTGTCGAAGTTCATGCGTGTCTGCAATTCTTCGCGGTAGGCTTCGAGCGCAGCGGACTGAGCGGTAGAGAGCTGTAGCAGCTGCGACATTATTGCCGCATAGTCTTCGCGGTTTTGCTCGAGTTCCGCAGTAAGCGAACTGAGGGATACCTCGGGAAGAGATACCGGCGTGGCAGCGAAGTTAGGTTGCTCTTCGCCACGGGTAATAACGACGAAATAAGCAAGGCCCTTCTGTTCGCTGATGAGCTCTGTGATATAATAGGGAGCGATCTCCTTCTTGTAGTCCTTGAGAGGAGCGGTGAAGAAGTGCATCTCACAATCGGCCTTGGCCAGCTGCTGGCGAACGTCGACAGGGTCGAAATCGCCCCACGGGGTAAGAGCAGCTATTTGTCCAGTCAGTTCCTTCTCCCGGCTGGAGAGGGTGGCTTCTGTGGCGAAAGCATCTTCGAGGGTCGGGAGGTCGAGGGAAGCGGCGCCGTCGGCTAAACCTACGGACGCACTATCAGAAGCAGATGAAGACTTCTCTTTCTTCACCTTTTCGAGGAGGAGGGAGATCTTCTGCTGCAAGGCTTCTACGCGGCGGAGCTCAGATACATCTTCGCTCACAGCCTCCGACTGTTCGCCAGAGAGGGCACCGGCCTCGATGTGCATGACTCCCAGTTCCTGCAAACGATGCAGGAACTCGTCGTATTCACGATGATAGACCAGGAAGGTCAGCTTTTTCATTTTCTGTATCATGCGTCACCTCCTTTCTCGTTTCCGCTGGCGGACACGCTCTCTTCCTCTTCTTCCTTGCGCTTTTCCTGTAAGGACTTGAGGATCTTCTGTGAAGACTTGGAGAGGTTCTCCTCGTCCTCCATGAATCGTTTGATTTTGCGCACCGCTTCCTGGAAGCCTGGAATCTGCACCTTCTCGAAGAGGTTTACTTTCTGCGTGGTCTTACGGCGGGCATGGTCCAGCAGGTCGCACTTGGCGACTGCGAACTCACGCTCGACAGCGGTCTTGGCGAGTCCGTGCAGCAGGTTGATGCCGTCGAAATACCATTTTGGAGCACTGAAGATACCGAAGGGCTTTGCCTCGAGCTTAATATTCAAAAGAACAGGCACACGTACGCCTGCGATCTTCTTTACATCCATCTCGACGTCCTTCAGTTCCACCAGCGAGGCGTCGAATTCACCCCACAGGGCATACATCGACTCGTAGCCGGCTATCTGCTCTTGCAGTTTCGCCTCCAACGCAGCCACCTCTTCCTTGCAGCGCTTCACCTCCAGACGCAACGCGGTCTCCTTGCTCTTGATGATGGGCAAGGTGCGTTGTCGCATCTTCAGCTGTTTCTCGATCTGCTGGAGCGATGTTTTGTTGTATTGAAACTTGATTGCCATGAATATATTTCACGATTTGACGATTTCACGATTTGACAACAAAGCAATGTCAGCCTGTTGCCAGGTCGTAAAATGGTCCAATTGTCAATTCCAGTAGATGTCTGTGAACTCCTTCTTGATGTTGACTTCCTCGAGTTTGAAGTACTTGCGGAAGAGCTTCCAGGTGACATCGAGCATCTCGGTGGTATCCACATTGACGTCGATAGCGAGGATAGCAGTAGCATAGTCCTTGGCGAAATCGAGGCAGCGGTTATCGTAGTCCGTGAGGTCGAAGCCGTTCTCCAACTTGGTCTTGGCATTAGCGGCATCGGAGTACAGACGGATAGCGGCATTCATGACCTGAGAGTGATCCTTGCGCGTCTTCTTTCCTGCCACGAGCTGCTTCAGACGAGACAGCGAGCGGAAAGGATCGACGATGACCTTACCCACATCGGAGTCACGACGCAGATAGAGCTGACCCTCGGTGATGTAACCCGTGTTATCGGGCACAGCATGAGTGATGTCGCCACCAGAAAGGGTGGTCACAGCGATGATAGTGATGCTGCCGCCGCCAGCTTCCTCGGGGAACTGCACAGCCTTCTCGTAGATCTTGGCCAGGTCGGAATAGAGAGAGCCTGGCATAGAATCCTTGGAAGGAATCTGGTCCATACGGTTCGACACGATAGCGAGAGAGTCGGCGTAGGAAGTCATATCGGTCAGCAGTACAAGCACCGTCTCGTGCTTCTCCACTGCGAAGTACTCGGCAGCCGTCAGTGCCATGTCGGGCACGAGCAGACGCTCTACGGCGGGGTCTTCGGTAGTGTTCATGAAGCAGATGATGCGATCGAGGGCGCCTGCGTTGGAGAATGTGTTCCTGAAGAAGTAGTAGTCATCGTTGGTCATACCCATACCACCCAGGATAATCTTGTCGACCTTAGCACGCAGGGCCACCATTGCCATTACCTCATTGAAGGGCTGGTCGGGGTCTGCAAAGAAAGGAATCTTCTGACCAGAGACGAGGGTGTTGTTCAGGTCAATACCTGCGATACCCGTAGCTATCAGCTCACTGGGCTGCTTGCGGCGCACGGGATTCACACTGGGACCACCAATGGGAACTTCCTTGCCTTCGATAGCAGGACCGCCGTCGATGGGCTGTCCGTAGGCATTGAAGAAGCGTCCAGCCAGCTGGTCACTGACCTTCAGAGAAGGAGAGTGGCCGAGGAAGACGACCTCAGCGTTTGTGGGGATGCCGCCCGTGCCCTCAAAAACCTGAAGGGTCACGTCGTCACCCATAATCTTCACCACCTGGGCAAGTTTGCCATTAATGGTGGCCAGTTCGTCATAGCCTACGCCTGTTGCCTTCAGCGAACAGGTGGCTTTCGTAATCTGGCTAATCTTCGTATATATCTTTTGGAATGCTTGTGCCATCTCTTCTTTAAATTAGTTCATGAATTCCTTTATTTGCTTCTTGAAGTCCTCGTACTGTTCGCTCTTGAACTGACAATAGTTCCACTGCTTGCAGAGGTTGATGAGCTTGCGGAAGAAGTCGGTGGCCTCGAGGAAAGTGTCGAAGTGGAAGTCGTGCTGGCAGATCTCTGTGACGAGGTTCAGGATTTCCTCCTGACGCTCCAGCGGAGTGACGGCATCGACCTCATCGAAGGCATCCTGCTGAAGGATGACATAGTCGATAATCTCTGATTTCCAGAATGTCACGTGGTAATCTACAGGCACACCGTCATCACCGAGGATGTTGATCTGTTCTGCAATTTCCTTACCACGCTGCATGCGGGTCTTCAGGTCGAGCACCTTCGGAATCCAGGTCTCGTTGATGTGCTCCTTGATATATTCTGCGAACTCGGGGTATTCGAGGTACTTGGAGTAGGAGTCGATGGGGTTCACAGCCGGATAGCGTTTCTTATCCGCACGATCCTGCTCCAGTCCATAGAAGCAGCGTGCCACCTTCTTGGTGCTCTCCGTGACGGGTTCCTTCAGGTTACCACCTGCAGGTGACACCGTTCCGATGAAGGTGATACTGCCCGGCTGACCATTGTTCAGATAGACGTAGCCGGCACGGCCGTAGAAGTTCGAAATAAGAGCGGAGAGGTCCATGGGGAATGCATCGGGACCTGGCAGCTCCTCCATACGGTTGGACATCTCGCGCAGAGCCTGAGCCCAACGGCTGGTGGAGTCGGCCATCAGCAGCACGCGCAGTCCCATGGCACGATAGTACTCTGCCATCGTCATTGCGGTATAGACAGAGGCCTCACGGGCTGCCACAGGCATGTTCGACGTGTTGGCAATGATGATGGTACGTTCCATCAGCTTGCGACCTGTGTGGGGGTCTACGAGTTCGGGGAACTCCGTGAAGATTTCCACGACCTCGTTGGCGCGCTCACCGCAGGCAGCGATAATCACGATATCGGCCTCGGCCTGCTTGGAGATAGCGTGCTGCAGCACGGTCTTACCCGTTCCGAAGGGACCGGGGATGAAGCCCGTACCGCCTTCGACGATAGGATTGAAGGTGTCGATGGTGCGAACGCCTGTTTCCAGGAGCTTGAAGGGACGGGGCTTCTCGCGATAGTTTGTCATCGCGAACTTCACGGGCCAGTGCTGAATCATGTTCACATCGAGGTCACTGCCATCTTCCAGAGTGAGCGTAGCGATGGTGTCGGTAATCTTGTACTGTCCTGCCTTTGCGATACTCTTGACAGTAGCTGTACCTTCCATCTGGAAGGGAGCCATAATCTTCAGGGGCTGGCAGTTCTCTTCGACCTTGCCAAGCCAGGCGCTGGACTCTACCGTGTCGCCGACCTTCACCAGGGGCTCGAAGTCCCAGAGGCGCTCGCGGTCGAGCGGGTCGGTGTACTGTCCGCGACGGAGGAAGACACCCTCCATCTTGTCGAGGTCGTTCTGCAGACCATCGAAGTTCTTGCTGAGCATACCCGGTGCGAGCTGCACTTCAAGCATACGTCCGGTGAATTCGGCTATCGAACCGACCTTCAGTCCGCGGGTGCTCTCAAAGACCTGTACGTAGACGTCCTGCTTGATGACCTTGATGACCTCGCTCATCAGGCGGTCGCCGCCAGTCTCGATGTAGCAGATCTCACCTTGTTTCACAGGGCCGTCCACACGAAGCGTTACCATATTGGCGATAACGCCACTAACTGTTCCTTTTGTCATATATCTTGCTTTATTGTTACTTTCTAATGAATTCTTCCGGTACACGTGCCTCGCCCCTCAGTTCCTCGATAATCTCGGTGAAGCGCTGACGACCTTGCTCTGGATCGAGCATGGACCAACGTTCCAGTATCTCGCAACGGACGATGTAGGCAAAGAGAGCGGTGATATCGAAGGGCTCGAAGAACGTCTTGTCCTCCAGCCACTTCCAGCGCAGGGCATCGATCTGCCGTTCTTTCTCAACGGGGTCAGAGGTTTCGGCCGACAGCATGAGGTCCTTCATGTAATCCAGTTCCGCGCCGAGTCCGAAGTCGGGCTGTGCGGCCTGCTTCAGGATAGCGTCCACCACAGGACCACTGCCCTGCACGTAATCGGCCAGGGGCCATTCCTGTTTGCGGGCGATAAGTGCGGTGAGAATGTTCAGGATATTGAAGTTCAGCTCATACCACTCTGCCATCATGGTATTGGGACTGCGACGTGCAAAGTCATAATAGGCCAGCAACGCAGCGTCGCGCGCGAACCAATTTCTATTTTCTGCATGTGCATCGTAGTCGCGAACGAAGTCAGCCATGAATGCAGGGAAACCTTTGACGGTTCCTTCCATGGAACGAGCTTCCTCCACAAGGGTCTGCAGCTCTTCGTAGCTGTAGTTGCCACGATGGTTGAAGGGTTTCTGCTGAGGGATGGAAAGTTCCTTGCGCACCTCGTCCTTCAGAGGGCCGAGGTCAATATTGATATTGGTCACCACGGGCAAGGTGTCTTCGATTTCCCCTGAGGTCAACTTCAGCACTCCCTGCAACAACGACACCAGGTTCTCGCAGTCGAAACGCAGGAAGTAGGTCTGCATCAACCGGGCATCCTGGGATTCCAGGATGTCGGACAGCTCTTCCTTCATCTCGAGGATGGTGCGCTGTGGCTGGGCGTCGCCGAGTTTCACCTCAGGCAGACCTGCCATTAGACAATAGTAATTTGCCATCTACTTGATTTTACGATTTCACGTTTTCACGATTTTACGATCGGACAGCAGTACTATACTAAATGGTAAGATCGCGAAATCGTCCGATTGTCAAATTAAAACAGCATTTCTATCAGTTGCGGACGCAGGAAAGCCTTGAAATAAGACTCCAGTTCGTCTTTGCCGAAGTCCACGCGATAGCTGCCGTCGGCAGGCTGTACGCTGAACAGAGCCTTGTGGCCGTTCACCTTCTCAATCTTTACGCCCTTGTCCAGCAAAGCCTTTGCCTCGCGAGCGAAGTAAGCCTTCAGAGCCTCTGCGTCCTCCGTGCTGATGACGATATCGCCCTGCTTGGCCCACTCGGTGGCAAGAGCCACGGTGAAGCGGCCGAGGAAATCCTTTTCCTCCGTCAGTGACTTCACGCCCTGACCCACCACCTTGTCTGTGACCACGTTGGTGATTTCACTTTTCAGGGCGTTCAGGGCCTGTGCCATGTAGAGCTTCAGCTCACTCTTGGTGTTCTGATCGAGTTCTGCGGCATCTTTCTTTGCCTTCTGGGAAATAGCCTCTGCCTGATTCTTGGCATCAGCCACGATTTGTGCGGCCTGCTGCTTGGCCTCTTCGATGATTTTGGCAGCTTCCTCCTGACCTTTCTCTACGCCTTCGCGACGGATTTTGTCGGTGAGTTCTTGAATCTTTTCCATATGGATTTATGATGTTTTTTGTGTGAATATCTGTATAAACGCGTGCAAAAGTAGAAAAAATCGGGCACTTGGCCAAATCTTTTCACTTCTTTTCAACCGAAGAACCGAAAAAGACAACAATAAATGATTTATGCAGGCGAAAGTGGACGTTTCACGTCTATAATCTTGTGAGCAAGCCACGTAGAAATCCACAAAGCCAGCGGTGCACTCAACAATCCCGCGATGGCATCGATGACATAGTGAGCCTGGATATAAACGGTGGCACAGCAGAGAAGTGCCCAAAAGGGCAAAAGGAACTTCGTCACCTGGGGAGCATGACGGCGCGAAAGCATCAACACCAGAGTCGAGATACCGATGTGAGAACTGGGGAATGCAGCTGTGGGCCGCTCACCGGCTTCGTGAGCGGATTCCACGAGCTGATAGAAGAGTCCATCGGCATAACCTGGTGCAGTAAGCATCTCCGTATGCGAACTGAAGTAGGTGCCCAGAGCGGGGAAGTGACCCGCCTCAATCGCCTCGACTCCTACTGCCTGAAAATAAAATTGAGGACCGGTAACAGGCAGGAAAATATAAATGACATAGTAGAGGAAAAAGGCGATGATGATGGTGGTGGAGACCAGGTGAAACGTTGGGAGCACCTCCATCGTAGAGCTTCCTTTAGGAGCAAGCGCGTTCGCCTTCACCTCCAGAATAAAGATGGCGATAGACAACACGCCAATCATCGGAAAATAAGACCAATAGCCTAAATTAAACGCTTCGCTCCAGAAGGCTTGTGGCAACAGGCGAGAGAACTCCAGAGCTGGTTGACAGCCAAAGATTGAGAGCTCGGCCTGAGCAAACAGGTGGTCCAGATTCGGGAAGCTACGGTTGAACTCATAAGTATCCGGGTACCACTTGGCCAACCAGGCTAACTGGCCAAGGACGCGGAGGAAGGTCGAAAGATTGAAACAATGAAACAACGAAACGATGAAACGATGAAACGATGATTCATTATTTCGTTGTTTCGTTGAGATATTGGACGTTGAAAGGTACTTGTCGAGCAGGTAACTGAGGGCGATGAGGGCGACTGTCAAAGCCAGCCATTCCGCACGCATCAGCAGCATCCCTATCGGATCTACCAACCGCGGTGTCAGTACTGCCATCAGCACTAATGTCAGCAGGCAGTATATCACCGCCACCTTTTCTATGGGCAATAATCTAATTTTCAACTTTTCAACTTCCCTACAGCCATCCTTCGGCTTTATACCAAGCCACACTCTCCTTGACGCCAGCTTCGAGTTTCCACTGCGGATCGTAGCCCAGCAGTTTTCGTGCCGGTTCGATGTCGCAGTTCCAGTTGCGCTGGCTGAGGATGTGGTATTTATCCATATTCAGAGTGGTGAGCTTGCCCATCCATCGACAAACGGTTCCATTCACGGTACAGATAATACGCAGGAACCACAGGGGGGCTTTGATGTGGAGGACGAAGCGTACGCCCATCTCGGCCTGCAGCAAATCGCTGAATGTGCGGCTATTATAGCTCTCACCATCAGAGAGGAAGAAGGCGCGATGCTCTACCATATTACTATCACGCTCGCACGCGAGGAAAACAGCCTGTACGACATCCCGCACATAGACGAAAGTGATTTCCTGAGGCTTATAGCCTACTGCGAAGTCCACGTGCTGCTTGATGCTCTGTGCCATCAGGAAGTAGTCGCGTTCGCGAGGACCATAGACGCCCGTAGGACGCAGGATGACCCAGGGCACATCGCTCTGCTCCTGCAGCCAACGCTCAGCGGCCAGCTTGCTCTCGCCATAAGCTGTATTCGGCTGGGGCGTATCATCCTCTGTAATAGCGGGGTAAGGAGCCTCTTCCTTGATGGCTCCAAAGATGCTCAGCGAACTGATGAAGACAAACCGGCGAGGTATCATCCCCGTCTCGCGCAGGGCGGTGACGAGGTTCTTGGTGCCTTCGGTATTTGTGCGGAAGAATCCTTCGCGCTTCAGCGACTTCGTGGCGCCAGCTGCGTGGATAACATAATCCCAGCATTCGCCATTCATCGATGCTTTCAGCATCGTGAGCTGCTGGATAAGGGTTTCGGGAGAACTCAGGTCCAGTTCTGCAAAGTGTGTACGCGGGTCTGACAGGTACTGCCGGCTGCTGGAACGACGAACGCCAGCCCACACGTCGTGGCCGCGTTCCAGCCCTTCGCTTACGATGAAACTTCCAATGAAGCCCGAGGCTCCAGTAACGAGTATTCGCATAGTTTTCGTCAAATTTGGTGCAAAGGTACGAAAAAGATTAGAGTTTAAAGTTTAAAGTTCTATTTTTTTTGCCCAAGGACCTCCATTATGTCCATAAAAGTAACAAAAAGCTGCTAAAAGAGTCATTTTGACTAAATATCTTCAAACTTTAAACTCTAAACTTTAAACTTTTCTGTATCTTTGCACCGAAAACTCAATACCTTATTACTATGTCTAAAGGAAAAAATCGTGGTGGCAACCGCCATATCCGCAAGCCGCAGCTTGCCCAAATGGTCATTGACTACTTCACTCGCCACACGGGTGAGGTCGTTGACGTTCGTAACCTCTTCCGTACCCTCGGACTGAACACACATCCGGGAAAACTGATGTGCATGGATGTACTGGACGACCTCGTCGTGCAGGACTTCCTCGTCGAACGCGAGCCACTGCGCTACGAACGCACAGGGCTTCCCACAGAGCGCGAACGCCGACAGAAGGAAGCCGAGGAACGGCGCAAACTGCTGATGGAGAAGACCTACGTAGGACGCATCAATGTCCGCAAGGACTTCGCCTTCCTGCTCACCGAGAACCGTGAAGTGGGCGACCTCTTCATCCCGAAGAACCAGCTGAAGGGCGCACAGACGGGCGACAAGGTGACCGCACGAATCGTCGACTGGCCCGAAGGATCGAAGAATCCCGTAGGCCGGGTCACAGAAGTGCTGGGACGTTCCGGAGAAAACGAGGTGGAGATGCACGCCATCCTCGCAGAGTTCGGACTGCCCTACACCTACCCGAAGAACGTGGAAGAAGCTGCCAACCAGATTTCCGATAAGATCACTCCTGCAGACATTGCTGAGCGCGAGGATTTCCGCGACGTGCTGACCTTCACCATCGACCCGCGCGACGCAAAGGATTTCGACGACGCTCTCAGCTTCCGCGAAATTGGAAAAGGCAAATCGTCCAATAGCAAATTATACGAGATAGGCGTCCACATCGCCGACGTCAGCCACTACGTCACCGAAGGCTCCATCATCGATAAGGAGGCCGTGCGCCGCGGCACCAGCGTTTACCTCGTGGACCGCACGGTTCCCATGCTGCCCGAGCGCCTCTGCAACTACATCTGCTCGCTGCGCCCCGACGAGGACAAGCTGACCTACAGCGTTATCTTCGAGATGAACGAGAAGGCAGAAGTGAAGCGCTGGCACCTGGCCCACACCATCATCCGCAGCGACCGCCGCTTCGCCTACGAAGAAGTGCAGGCACTCTTCGAAGCCAGAGGAGAGGCCAGCCCGGAGGACACCCCCACTACCCTACCCGATGGCGAGAAGCCTTGGTTCGAAACACTCACAGAAGAACAAAAAGCCTCTCCCTTAGGGAAGTTAGAAGGAGCTCTGATTTGTTTGAATAGGCTCGCCAAACTCCTGCGCGAACGCCGCTTCCTGAAGGGAGCTGTGGACTTCGAGCGGCCTGAAGTGCGGTTCGATATCGATGAGAAGGGCAAGCCCCTCGGCACCTATATCAAGGTGGCGAAGGATGCCAACAAGCTCATCGAGGAATTCATGCTGCTGGCAAACCGCACCGTAGCTGAAAGCATCGGACGTGTACCTAAAGGCAAGAAAGCCAAGGTCCTACCCTACCGCATCCACGAACAGCCCGACCAGGACAAACTCGCGAACCTCAGTCAGTTCGTAACCAAGTTCGGACACAAGCTGAAGTACACGGGAACACCTGCAGAAATCAGCAAGAACCTCAACAAACTCCTGCACGATGTTCATGGTTCCAAGGAACAGAACCTCGTAGAAATGGTGGCCCTGCGCGCTATGATGAAGGCCAGATACTCGATCGTGAACGTGGGACACTACGGCCTTGCTTTCGACTACTACACCCACTTCACCTCGCCCATCCGCCGCTATCCCGACCTGATGGTGCACCGCCTGCTCAGCCGCTACGCCGAAGGTGGCCGCAGCGCCAATCCCGAGAAGTACGAGGCACTCTGCGACCTGTCGTCGGAGAACGAACAGACCGCAGCCCTCGCTGAGCGCGCCAGCATCAAGTACAAGCAGGTGGAATTCATGGCCGACAAGATTGGAAAGATCTTCGAGGGCATCATCTCGGGAGTCACCGAGTTCGGTCTCTACGTGGAGCTCAACGACAGCCACTGCGAGGGCATGATTCCCCTGCGAGACATGGACGATGACTACTACGAGTTCGACGAGCGCAACTACCAGCTCTGGGGCAAGCGCCACCACCGCCGCATCACCCTCGGCGACCCCATTCGAGTGCGCGTGGCCAAAGCCAACCTCGACAAGAAGCAGTTGGACTTCGCGCTGGTAACCGAGAAATAGCAACCCACTACGGCGTGCTGTTCTCTATATCGCCCTCGCAGCAAGTTCATAAAAAACGGAGATTTTTTTCAAAAACACTACACACTACACTAAATTGTGCTCTTCTGCTCTTCAACTTCGTTGGAATTGGGCAATCAAGGGTAATTAGTGTAGTGTGTAGTGTTTTTGAAAAAAATTCCGTTTTCTGTAACGACGCCTTACAGGCTGTATCGCTCATGTAAGTATAGAGACTCGTGCAAGAAACTATAGTCGGTCGTGCAAGAAACTATAGTTTGTAAGGCGAGGAACTATAGTTTGTTGCACGACAGACTATACTTCCATTTCAGACATCCCTTCGTGAGGACGTGGACATATATACGTGAGGCGCTTTATGTATATACGTGAGGCGCCTTACGTATATACGTCCTGACAGCTATCTATATTCGTCCCGACAGCTATCTATATTCGTCCCGACAGCTATCTGTATACGTCCCGACAGCTATCTGTATACGTCCCGACAGCTACCTATATATGAAAAACAGGAGGGGACTGGCCCCTCCTGTCTAATTGAATGGTCGATGTGAATCAACTTACTTCACGATAACCTTCTGACCGTTGAGGATGTAAGCACCCTTCGGCAGGTTGGAGATCGTGTTGAGGTTGCCGTTGCCGATCAGACGGCCGTCGAGGGTGTAGATGCCACCCTGGCGGTTCACCTTCTGGATAGCAGTTGCGATGCCGTCCTCGAGGGAGCCGTTGAATTCAATCTCAACGATAGCAGCCTTGCGCAGGAAGCCTTCATTGCCTTCTTCGATATCGGTGATGTACACGCGGTTGTCACCTGTGGTTGAACCGGAGTTCTTGAATGCAAGGGCATTCTCATCTGTACCGGAACCGATAGCCATGAACTTCACATCAATCGTCTTGCTGTCGAAAGCGCCCTTCAGGTAGTTCTTGGTCTGAGGAGCATTGACGAGGTCGAAGGTGAAGCTGAACTCGGGCTTGACGGGCTCATACTCGTCACCCTCTTCAGGCATCTCACCAGCAGCAACGATGATGAACGGACGACCTGCAGGAACAGCGTTATCAATCTTGGCGAGGGTTACGCTTACCTCTTCAACAGCCTCATCAGCTGCATCGGGAGTGCGCTCAATACCTGCTACGGTCCAAAGGGTTGCCAGTTCAGGAGTCTTCAGAGTTACAGGAACGGGATAGCAGCGACCATAGATGTCACCAGGAGTCAGGCTCATCTTGTACTCACCACCTGTGGAGTAGTCAGCAGCCACGTCAGCCACTTCCTCTACGAAGAAGCTACCACGACGGCCGTCGGCATCGGTCCAACCGGAACCGGATTCGTTACCCCACGCGCAGAGGACGCTCTGGCTCTGAGCCAGGTGCATTGGGCTCTTACCGTTACCTTCAACGGACTTGTTGAAGAAGGCATTCTGACCATAGCCGGAGGGATGCTGCGTGAAGAGACCGGGCTGGGCGCTCAGATAAACGCCATTGTGGATATAGAGGCCGGTAGCCTTGTTCTGGATAGCATAGGCGCTGTCGCCGACATTGACGAATCGCCAGAGAGCCATGTCGGGATCGGTCAGCTTCTCGAGGTCGATACCGAAGATGGACTTGTCGATGATGATGTCTTCCTTGGCAATGGGAACGATCACATTACCCTTCACATCATCATTATTATCATTCTGACCAAGCACCACTTCCTCCCTCTTAGCCACGGCAATATACTTGCCGAAGAGGCCATAGTTGTAAACGCCGAGGGTGTCCTCATCAACAACCCAGTAGTTGGGGAAGTTTCCGTTCTTTTCCCAACCGTACTTGTCGTATTCAGCCTCTGTACCGAAGCGCAGACGGTACCACTTGCCGGTCTTCACCTTGATGGGAGCGTCGGCAATAGTCTTCATCTGGGCATTGAGCTGCTTGTTGAAGGCTTCGCTCTGGGCGGGAGTGTAAGCACCGGCTACATCGTAAGCCTTGGCGTCAGCAATGATCTGGGTGATGGCGCTGGTGGTGCCTGCGGGCCAGAAGCCGGGATTAGTGCCTTCGACAACTTCCTTCACGGATTTCTCTGCCAGGGCGATAGTGTCGCGCAGAGCCTGCGGGTTCACGTAGAGAGCCAAGAAGTCATTGTAAGCCTTCTGCAGTACGAGGTAGTTGGTCTCGTAGTCGAGGTCATCGTATTCGATTTCGCTGAAGTCTGCAACCAGCTTCTCGAGAGTGGTGGCAACTTCACCCATTGCAATATACTGCGACTTGGGATTCTCTACGTCGTAGCACAGCTGGATCTCGGAGAGATGGAAGAAGGCGCTGCCGGCGTTGTTCTGCTCGTTGTAGAAGCGGATGTACTTGTAGCCCAGGGTTTCGAAGAGGTCTGACTTGAAGGACTCTGTCTGGTTGGAGGAGTTCCAGGGGCTCTCGAACTCAGCGAGCAACTCGCAGTCATCTTCCTCGGCTTCAGGATCATTCGTGCCCTTGAACGACCAGTTGGTAATCTGGTTGTTGTTGGTGTCGCGGCGAGTAAATCTCATGTAGATCTGCTGAGCGGCATTAAAGCTCTCGGGGATTTCAACCTGCAGGTAGTGCTTGCCCTCGGGATAAGGATCGGAACTCCATACACTGTGCCAGTAAGTGGAGATGTCACCGTCGATCAGCACACCGTCGCTGAGGTTACCGCCGTCCTTTCCACCAAGGTCATTCTGGCTGTAAGGACTGCTGAACTGGGAAGCCTCGGTGAGGAGGTTCACCTGTTGCACGTCTTTGGCAACTTCAATCATACCGGGAGCGGCCTTCATCATCATCTTGAAGTCGTCTACCCAGATATCCTTATTCTTATAGGGCTCAAAATCTGCGATAATCTCGGCTGCCTCGTCAGCGGGAACTTCCTCGAAGAACCACTCAGAAGCACCACAAACAGGAGCGCTATACGTATTGCACCAGCCTACGAGGTAACCATTCTCACCAGCACCGCTGCTGTGACCGGCCTGATGGAGGTAGACATAGTCATTAGCTGGCTGACTGGCCCAACGGATGTTAACGTAAGCACGCTCGTAGTCGACGTCATATCCGGCAGCATCGAAGGTCATCAGCGTGTCGGCATACGTCGGATCGATGGTCATTTCTTCATTAACACTGCGGCCAACTTTCGTGAAGCGGCCGTCGTGGTACATGTTCACGATATCATAGGTGCTGTCGCTCTTGATCTCGATCTTCCAGAGAGACTGGATGTTGTCTGTCAGCTCGTCGAAGTCGGGAGTACCCCAGATACCCCAGATCTTACCTTCGTTACGATAACCCATCATGTACTTGTCACCGGTCGTGTATTCCAAACCTGCGCGGATGCGGTAGTAGCCGCTGCCGGCAGGCAGGTCCTTGCTCAGGAACGGAACCTTCGTGGGAGCGATTGCCTCGGCGGTCTGGACGATGAGGTCGCGAACGGCAAGGATCTTTTCAGCTGAGTCACCATCATCCAGCTCGCCGTATGCATCCAGGGCAAGCATGAAGGCGTCATAGGCCTCCTGGCTGTACTGACCAGGGTTCTCACCCAGGCAGTCAATATAGGTGTCTTGATATGCCTGGTACTTAGCATATGCATTTTCCAGCTCTATCCAGGCGGCATCGTTATCCGACATCTTTGTAACGGGGTAGATGTTGAAGTCGCCGATGTGGAAATAACCGCGAGTGCCGTAGCTGGCACCTTCTTCCTTCTCAGAATAGAAACGGAGGTACATGAATCCACCGGTCTTGAAAGGAGTGGACATGCAGACATCGTTCTTGCTCGTGAACGGGGTCTCGATGTAAGCGAGTTCCTCGCAATCATCCTTTTCTGCCTCGGGATCGTCGGTACCCATCACGAGCCATTCGGTGGTGTGGTCGTTGTCGGCATTCGAACGGCGTGCATAGACAAAGGCGATCAGCGTCTCTTCATCGATGTCATCGGGCATCTCGACCTGAAGATAGTGGGTTCCACCATCTAATGAGCCGCCTCTCCACACGCTGTGCCAGAAAGTGCTGGGATCACCATCGAGCAGCACACCATCAGAGAGGTTACCGCCGTCGGGATCACCTAAGTCATTCTGACTAAAGGGGCTGCTGAACTGCTCGGGATCCGTGATGAGCGGATTCTCGTGGTCAACCGTGTAGCCGTCGCGAGAAAGCTTGTCCCATTCAAACTGATCTTCCAGATTGATGGTTTGTGCAAACGCATTTGTGCTGAAGAACAGCCCAAACAACGCTGCAAGAAGTAGGTACATTTTCTTCATACTAAATTAAGTTAAATTAAAGGGTTAAAAAATACAGATTCTCGACAATATATAGTGGCATAAGCCCACTTTTCGACTGCAAATATATGGGGATTGAAAGAAACGTTTAACGCCTCGCGTGTTAAAAACGCAAGGCGTTAAACTTTTTTAACTAAAAAGAGGCCTTTTTGCTTTCTATTGCCCTCCTTTTGCGTTTACTTGACCAGTACTTTTGTTCCATTAATGATATATACGCCCTTTCCGAGTGAACGGAGGTCGTTGAGGTTGCCTCCACGGCGGATGAGGCGGCCATCAATTGAGTAGATGTCACCCTTGCGGCTGACATTACTGAGGGCAGCAGCAATGCCGTCAGGATTATCAGTGCTGATAACGAAGGTGATCTCATCGGCAGTAGTCACGGTCTCATCGGACACAATGTAAGCAGTGTTGGCTGCAATGGTGCCGCTCATGAAATTAGTGACGACGAAGCCGTTGCCCTGCGGGAGGATGTAGCCCGACCCGAGGTCCTTGGAAGTGAAGGTGCCCTTCAGCGGACGTTCTGTCTGCGGTTCGGTGACGAACTCATAACCATGCTTGAATGTAACAGGGGCTTCTTCGGCTTCTGCATCGTAATCATCCGTGTCTCCGTTGAGGTAGAGGAATGGACGTCCAGCGTTGGCTTCCTCAATAGGTTGCAGGGTGATTTCCTTGCCACTGATGCTGAGCACATCGTACATCTGGCCATCTGCGACGGCAATGTTTACAGGATAGCAGAAGGAATAGAACTCACCCACACGAACATCCTGCTGGTAGGCGGAGCCGTCGTAGTCTGCAGCTACACTTTCCACCTCCTCGATATAGAGTCCGCTACGGCTGCCAGGAGTGTAGGCATTCCACGTGACGAGGAGATTATAGCTGCGCTGAGCGTGGAGGTTGTTCTGCACATCACCTGTCAGGCTCTTGGAAGCGATGATGTTCTGACCGTAGCCAATAGGACTTACGTTAAAGAGCGAAGGCTGTACGTTGAGGAGTACGCTACCCGAGGAACCTGAAGCTTTCAGGAAGAGACCCGTAGCTTTGTTCTGAAGAGCATAGGCGCTGTCGCCGACTGCCACAAACCGGAACAATGAGAAGTCCTTATTCTCGATGTCTTCGTCAGCATCGAGGAAGACATTCTGTCCAATACGCACATCCTCGCTTTCTATGGGTTCGACGTAATGAACGCCATCTTCGGTCCTGAAGGTTGCGACGGAGACATACTTGCCCCAAAGAGCCTCATCGGTCTCTACCTCATCGCCATTGACTACAGCAACTCCAGCTTCTTTGTCCCATCCATACGTCTCGAACTCTGCCTCAGTACCGAAACGGATGCGATACCACTTACCGGTCTCAACACCTATAGCAGCGGCCATGATTTCATCGGCCTGCTGACGGAGGGTCTGGATATATCTCGTGCTCGTCTCTTCCAGATAGACACCTGCTTCATCGTAAGCCTTAGCATCAGACACCGTCTGGGCAAGTGCTGCGCCTACGTTGGCATCTTTCCAGAAGCCGGGCTGTGTGCCAACCACAATTCCATCGGCCAGATTCTCGACAGAAGCAAGTACCTCGCGCAGCTCTGCGGGATCTACATACTTGGCCACGAAGGCATCATACGCCTCCTTCAAGGCGTTGTAGTCTGCTTCCTCGATATCTGAGATATCCTTACTGGCCTGGTTCACAAGCACTGCTTCCAGGTTCTTCGATGCCTCGCCCATCAGCGCATACTGTGAAGTGGGATTGACCTTGGCCTCATAGAGCTGGAACTCGCTGACGTGACCGTAGCCGCGACCTGTTGTCGTTCCATCAATGTAGAAGCGGAGATGCTCGTAACCCTTGGTGTCAAAGAGGGTTGAACTGATGGTTTCAGTATTGCTGCCAAAAGGCGTTTCGAGGCTGGCAAGTTCTTCCCAGTCCTCATCGTCGGCCTCAGGATCATTGCTGCCGAAGACACCCCAAAGCGTGATGTGGTCGTTGGCAACAGCACGACGAGTGATAGTCATACGCACCAGCTCACTGGTGGGTTCGCTGAGAGCCACCTGGAGGTAGTGTGTATGGTTTTCCACGGAACCGGCAGACCAGGCGGAATGCCAGAATGTAGAGGTGTTGCCATCGATGAGGTTGTTGATACTACCCTCAGAAGACTCTGTCCAAGGAGAACTGAACTGACTGTTCTCGGTAATGAGCGGGGTGAGGATATAATCCTTGGCCTTCTCAAGAGCTGCTGTGGCAGCGTTCTTCAACTGATTGTACTCGGCCTCGAAGGCGTTGCGGGTCTTGATGGGTTCATAGGCGGCAATGATAGCAGCAGCCTCGTCCTCGGACACGGGTTCCAGAATCCATTCCGAAGCGGCAGGCGTCGAAGTGTTATAATTATATGTGGTGTAGTAGCCCACAATGTATCCGCTCGTTCCCTTACCGCTGTTGTGGCTGTTCTGATGGAGATAAAGACCATCAGCACCGTCCTGAGTGGAGACACGGATATTGACGAGAGTCACTCCATCTACAGTCGTGACGGGATCGAAAGCCATCAGGTTCTCTGAGGCTGGATCCATCGTCGGAGCCTTGCTAATGGTAACATTGTTGAAGCGGCCGTCGTGATACATGCTCTGTATATCGAAGTAGCCGTCTTTGTTCGTGACCTTCCAAAGTGTCATGGCACAGTCTTCAACGTCTTCTTCATCGGGGGTGGCCCAGATGGCACAGAGTGTTCCATTGGAATTGTAGCCCATCATGTACTTGACCACATCCTCATCTTCGTTGCTATATATCATAGCCGCACGGAAACGGTAGTATCCATCAGCGACAGGATAGGTCATCACCTTCGATGCTACTACAGCCTCATAGGTGTCGAGGATATCCTGCTTCAGTTTATTAACGGAAGCGATTTCAGCCTCTGTACTGCTTTTATCGACCTCTCCGGCAATACCTTTGTTCAACGCTTCATAAAAAGCTATGACCTCAGCCTCACCATAAAGTCCAGGCTCCGTTCCAATCTTGAAATAGCTTTCATCCAAAGTTTCGGCATAATACGCCATATACTTGTCGATCGTAGCTGTCAGTTCGTCCCAAGCGAGATCCAGGGGAGACTTCGGCCTCAGGACTACGACGAAGTTACTGGTGTTGGCAAAGGTGGGGCTTCCGCCCAAGGTGGAAACAGTGAAGATAAATTCGTCTTCAGACATGTCTGTTGCTTCGATATGCTCTGGATCCGTGGTGCTGTAGCATTCCACAATCTCGTCATCAGGGAAGGTGATGGATACACCTTGGTCGTTGGCACAGACAAAGTCGAAGCTAACCTCGGCAATCTGGTAACCATCGGTGGCTCTGAGGTGGTAGTTCTCAGAGGTCGTGGTACCGCCGAGGGAGTTGTAGAACTGAATGTCTGTCTTGTTAGGAGCATAGTAGGCCATATTATTGTTGTGGCCTCCGCTGGCATTCGTGTGTTCAATGATGAGAGAAGGGGAGCCGTAAGATTCCCATCTCGAGGCCCAGGTCTTGTTGGAATTGGCGGCCGTCCAGTCACCAGTTCTGTTGTTTACCTCGATGGTAATAGCATCGTCTTGCGCCACAGCTGTAGCACACAGAGCCATCATCATGAACAGAAATGTGTAGATTTTCTTCATAAGTTAATGTTATTAGTTAGTAAATAGTATGTGCTATCATCATATAGCGGGGGCAAAGGTAATGATAAACAAACAAAAAACAAGGGAAAAGTAAATGCCCCGAGGCAAAAAACCTCAGGGCATTAATGATTATTAACTAAAAACGGACTTCTTACAATGTTTCGAGCATAGCAATGATGCGATCGCCGAGGGCACTCTTGCGTTCGATGTGTGCCTGCACCTCAGTGACGAAGGGATTGGTCTCGAATTCACCACGAACTTGCTCGAAGTCTGCCTCTATCGTGTGGCGGCTGGCACCGTCGAAGCCAAAACCCGTGCGGGCCGAAAGTGAAAACTCCTTCTTAGCGTCGGCGTAGAGCATGCGGTCGAGTTTGACAACACTCTCCTTCCACTCCCGAACGATAGCAATGAGGTCCTCGATCGTGATGCGGTCGTCGGTAAGCTGATAGTATTCGAGTATCTTCTCGTAGGCCCAGGTCCACTCGAGCTCATAGTAGTCTGCGTGCAATGAGCGCAGGGCTGCATCGAATTCTTCCTGGCTGTTGCATCGTCCGGCCTCGACATCATCGAGGAGGGACTTGATGGCCTCCTTGGGGGCAATGAGTCCTGCCAGATCCACCCATTGTCCCAGTCCGGACTTCGTTGTTGGTTTTATACCTTCAAGCAGGCTTTCGACGCTGGAACAGTCTATTTTATCGAGGCGGGAGATAAGGCTGTTGCCGAGGAACTTTTGAATACCTATGCGATAGAGTTCCTGACCGCGATGCAGAGAGCTGTTGCTGATCTTTGCACTCTGGTAAGCATAGACATCGCTGGTGGCACCACTGAGTTGCTCCAGTTCATTAAGGATATAGAGTCCATGGAACATCTTATCAATGGTGTAGGGCGAGAGGAGGTTGAAGTTCACCTGATCCAGTCTTCCCTCAGGAACCCGACGGTCACGCTTCGGCCACTTCTGGGCATCGCGCACGGTACCAACGGAACGGAGATTGACCGCAGGAGCGAGGTAGGTCTCACCCTTCTTCTCGATTAGGTAGGAGAAAGGAAGCAGGGAGGTGTCGGGATTGGAGGTGTGGCGACCCATGACGAGTGAGAAGGCTCCAATACGTGCAGGCCAGAGAATGTAGCTGTCCGAAGAGGTCTTGGCGCCACGCTCCAATGCTCCCTGATGAATGGGACCGAGCTTGTACATATGGTTGCTCTGGTTCGAGCCCGAACCGGCGTTCATGAAAGAGAAGAGGCCTGCAATGAGGAGAGTGCTCTTGTGGTGGGTGACGGTGAAGGGACCAGCGAAGATTGCACAGGCCTCACCGTTCTCCTCCTGACAGTTGCAGAAGAAAAGGCTGTCAGAAGCGGAATAGCTATGGCCAAGGGTACAAGCCTGACCCACATAAACGCGGGTGAGGGTGGTGCAGTCTTCAACCGTAGAGCCGTCCTGAACGATAAAGTCATCACAGATGACACCGTAGCCGATATGGATGGGTGCCTCGCGACGACTGTTCAGCGTACCGTTCTTCAGTCGTCCGGCACCTTCCACCTTCGCATACGCGCCCACGTACATATTTTTTATATAACCGGTATCTACGATGGTACAGTGGTGGCGGATGATACCTCTCATGGAAGTCAATTCCTCGGTGCGCTGTGCTGCAAACTGCTTCAGCCGGTCGATGAGGAGAGGACGATGACGGTAGAAAGCTTCAAGATATGCCTCGTGGGCTGTCAGGCGGTCATGGATGGTGACCTCTCGTCCGCCCGTCTCGTTCAATACAGCTACTTCCACTCCGTTACCAAAGCTGGTGGGTCCGTCGCAGAGAATGATATCTACGTTCTCAATGAAGCAGTCGTTCTCGATATCATAGTTTGCGATGTAGTTCTTAATGTTCTCGATGCAGCAATCGTCGCCGATGGTGACATTGTGCAAGGTGGCGTTGAAGATGCCGGAATGCTTATGCATGCCGCCAGCCATTTCGAAGCTCTTCTGGAAACGTCCCAGACGAATCTCGCCGGAGAAGCGGGTGCCTCTGATGTATTTCAAACTGGCTTCGTCGGTGATGAAGACGGTGCTCCAATCATCGGCCGAACAGCCTTGTTCTTGCAACTTGCGGATCTCATCTGCGCTCAGTTGCCTGGTCATTTTGGGTTCCATATTTTCGTTTTGTAAGGGATTTCGGGCGCAAAAGTACAGAAAAAGACGCAAAGTCATTGCACTTTGACAAATAATTCTTACTTTTGCAGCCGAAAAACGTAATTTTTTACCAATGCGACTGATTCGTAAGCCCTGGATTTGGGTCTTAAGATTCCGAAAAAGGAAAGGTTATGGTGTCCATTCACCGTCCGCTTTCTCGTTCATTCGAGGGGTGGTGCTGGAGTCATGGCCGTACTACGCTTATGGAGAACTCGCCAGACTGCATCCTTGGTGGGTGCGATGGGGCGGTTTGTATCCGATGAAATGTCGTCGGCTGCTCTTCCGTTTAGCAAACTTCGCAGAACCAGAGACGGTGCGACTGGTGACCGAGGATCAGGTGGCAAAGGAATATATTCGGAGTGCCGTGCCTAAGGCCAAGAATACAGATAGCGGAACGGCCGACTTTGTCTTCGTGGGAAGAACCCACCTCGGAGAGGCACCTGCCCTGGCTGCCGCGATGCCAGAACGAGGATTGCTTGTCTGCGAAGGTATTCATAAGGGTGAAGCAGAATTGGCCCTATGGCACGATATCCAGGAGTCATCGAACACGGGCATCACCTTTGACCTCTACACCTACGGAGTCGCCTTTTTCGATCACAGCCGCCACAAGCAACACTACAAAGTAAACTTCTAAGTCATTTTCTTCCGTTGCATAATAGACCCCACTTATAGACTTCGTCAATATGTGGAGAGGGAATAGCATGATCATGAAGAAGCTGGCGAATGAAACGGAGGCCAAAGGGAAAGTCTTCGGTGAAGTAGCGGCTGCTGAAATCGGGGACGTAGCCTTCGGCAATCTGTCTCATAGGTGCAAGGATGCCTTGAAAAGCTGCAATGCTCCTGATTTTGCAAGTCAGAGAAGGAGCATCTGAGGATTCATAATAGGTAAGCAAGGAGGGAACTTCCTTCTCGCTGATATTTAAATCTCGAGTAAGCGCCATTAGTTCGCTGTCCATCTGTAAAATACATTCTGAGGCTTCGTCAGTCCACTCCTCATAGAAACGGATAGGTTTGGGCACAGTTTCACCGTCCCAATCGTGCCAAAGAGTAAAGAGACGCCCTGTATGAAGAATGGGATTGCTATTGGTGAGGCTGGCTTCATAGAAACTATTAAGACGACGTATAGGAGTGCGGAAAAGCGTTTCTAGAAGGGAAAGAAATTCCGTGCTCTCATGCTCCAAGGATACACTAAGTTCCGGTTTATAACCCATTAATCGTGCACAGTGGCCATAAGTATCCACACGAGCAATGAATGGCACCCGCTGGAAACCGAATAGAGGCTGGTTGGCTGGCAGAAGGTCGTGGGCGAAGTAGAAAAAACCGGTACTAGACACCACAGACCCCACGGCAGTAAAAGGGCTTAGCCAAGGACGAATGGACTGCAGGGTGGACTCTATAGCGAAGCCTGGCAGACACAAAAGAACAATTTCTGCTTGCGGTATCACCTCTTCCGGGCGGTCGCTAATACGCTCCAGCGGGCCTCTAAAGCAATGTCCTTTAGGGTCAATAACTTCCAACTCCTTCGCCCAGGCTTCGGGCTTTCGCGTAAGTATATTCACAGTTACCGCTTCCTGAGCAGCAAAGAATCCAGCACAAACCGTTGCAAGATTACCACCTCCACAAATGCAGATATTCATAATGGTTCCGTATTAATCCTGATCCAGTGCCTGTAAGGCATGCAACAGTCGGTCGTTGTCAGCAGTATCGCGAACAGCAATGCGAACATAGTTCTTGCCGCCGAAAGCTTTTTTATAGCCGCAATCCTTGATAAGAATATTCTCGCGCTTAATGAGAAGGATGGCGAGTTCAGAGGAGGTGAAGCGGTCGGTAACCTCACAGAGGAAATAATTGGCCTCGGTAGGAATCACCCGCAGGAAGGAGATACGCTGCAACTCAGCCTCAAAGCGGTCACGCTCCTCACGGAAGAGACGGCACGCTCGTTGGTAATCAGCCTCGTACTTGCTGTAGATCTGCATGTAGTACTCCGCAAAAGAATTGATATTCCAGATACTCACCTCATGGCGGATAGCCTGAATCATCGCACTGTCAGCAGTTGCCAGCACACCCAAACGCAGCCCCGGCACGCCATAGCTCTTCGAGATACTCTTCATCACGATGAGCGAGGGGTGTGCCCGCAGCAGTTCATCGCTAAGGAGGGTTCCGTCGGGGTAGCAACGCGCGAAGTCCACGAAAGACTCATCGACCAACAGCCTAACTCCTCGCTGCTCGCACCAGGCCAGCAGACGCAGCACTTCACCACGGGGAATATAATTACCGCTGGGGTTGTCGGGATTGATGAGCAGTAGCATCGTCAGGTGCTTGTCGGCAAAAAACGACATGAGGTCATCAGCCGTATATGCAAAGTCTACATTGTCGGGATGATAGATGACCTGGTCATCAGCAGATTTACGGTTTGGATATTCCTCAAAGGTGGGATACACCACACCCAAGCGCCCTGGCGTTCTTTCCATAACGACCTTGATGAGTTCCGCAGCACCATTGCCGGGTACCACCAAGTCGGGAGCCAGTCCGAAATATTTTCCAGCCAGCAGCGAATTAACCTGCATACCCGAAGGGTACTGCGTCAACAGTGCATCGAAACTGGCCATCAGTTCCTGCTTCAATCGCGTAGAAGGGAAATACGGATTCACCAGATAGTTGAAGTCCAACATTCCAGGGAAGCGCCAGAAGCCACCGAACCTTCGGGAGTAGGAACGCCACAGGTCTTCGCCTTCCGCAAACAAAGTCTCAGCAATATCCAAGTCCTGAATATCATCAATTTCATACCAGTGCTCATCGCCTATCGGCAGGGCCTTCAACTCCGTACGGTCGAGGAAGGTCAGCACGCGCAGCACCTGTTCGTAGTATTCGTTTTCTCCTACTGTGCGCATATATACTTCGAGGAACGGCACATACTTCGTCTGCAGGAAGTCGCGACTGAGCTTATAAATATTGACCGTCTTATAGTATTGATCGCGCTCCTCATAACGAAAGCTGCTCTTGGGCACGAAGCTGGTAATGCACAAGTCTTCGTCCAGCCGGACCATGGTGCCGTCCATCCACGACTCGTACTTCGCCACGAGAGCAAGGTTTGGCCAAGGGTTATCCAGCAACAGGGGAAAGAGGCGTTCGTCGAGGATGAGATCGCTCTCTATGAGCAGCGTGTCGTCCTCCACGAGCTGTTCTCGTGCCAGTGCCAGCGAATAGATATTGTTCGTGCGGTCATAGATTTCGTTCTCCACGTACTCGATATTCAGTTCTGGATAGCGGTCGCCGATATGGCTTTTCAACCCTTCGGCCTGATAGCCCACAACGATGAGCACACGCGTCAGAGGCAACGCGGTGAGCTGTGTTAGCAGACGGTCGATAAGTCTTACGCCACCGACTTCTATCATGCATTTTGTCTGGTTACGAGTGAGCTCGCCAAGCCGGCGTCCCATACCCGCAGCAAGGATGATTGCTTGCATCTTTTTCCTTCGTTTTTTATCGTTTCTGGGTGCAAAGATAGGGAAAAGTTTATAGTTTATAGTTTAAAGTCTAAAGTTTTTGCACGACAAGCCTGAAAAGTGACAACTTTTCCGTACATTTGCAGCCAAATAGACTCATTCCTATCGAAAATGCTAGTTTCTGAAGCTGAGAATAGTGCCCTTCGCGAACGTTTTGCACCCGATGGCTCACCGTTGCGACGCCAACAGCTACGTATGCTCGAAATGTTGGTGTGGCTCGATGCTGTCTGCCGACGGCACGGGATTCGCTATTGGCTGGGATCGGGAACATTGCTGGGTGCCGTGCGCCACGGAGGTTTCATTCCTTGGGACGACGATGTGGACATCGAACTGCCGCGCGAGGACTACCAGAAACTGATTGCCGTGCTGCCACAGGAATGCGAAGGCACCAACTACGCCCTGCAGACCCACGACACCGACCCTGGCTACGTCTTCACCTACGCCAAACTGCGCGACCGCCGCAGCTATATTGAAGAGACCAATCGCTACGACCGCCTCTTCCGCCTACAAGGACTGTTCATCGACATCTTTTTCGTTGAACCCATGCCCTCCCTGCTCCACTGGCTATCGAACCGCACCCTTGGCCACATCTACAAGATCATGCGCAACCCGGAGTACAACGACCAGCAAATCATCCGGAAGACAGGAAAACTCTTTGCCCTGAACCAGCGCTACATCTACCCTACCCTGAGATGGCTCGGTCGACTGTTCCCCCAGAAAGTGCTACACTACGGGCTCGGCATTCCCTATGAAAGCATCCGCCGACCTGAGGATCTCTTTCCCCTGACCACCATCCACTTCGAGGGTTATCAGCTCTCAGCGCCTCATGATGCTGCGGCCTACCTCACACGCCTCTACGGCAACTTCCAGCAGCTGCCCGACCTCGATCGCATACACCTCCACACCCACAAAATGGAAATCTATGAATAAGGAACGTTTGCAATGGCTCGATGCCCTTCGCGGCTTCACGATGCTGCTGGTGGTGGCCAACCACGTCTACCTTGTCTCGTTCGACACCAGCACCAAGGCCTCCATGTTCATGTCCTTGTGCCTACTCTTCCGCATGCCGTTGTTCTTCTTTATCAGTGGTTTCCTTGCCTACAAGGCTTCGTTCTCGTGGAACGTTGCGGATACCGCCCGATTAGTACAGAAGAAGCTGCGTGTGCAAATGGTGCCCACCCTGGTGATGATGACCGCCTGGATCGCCCTCTTCCGCAAGCCCTTCTGGCAAGCAATGGAAACCGCCTGGCTCTCGCCTACCAAACAAGGCTATTGGTTCACAATGGTACTGCTTGAGATGCTACTGGCCTACTACGCCGTATGCTTCCTCGTCTCACGACTCAATCGGCTGCGCTTCTTCCGAGGCATCACTACCAACCGCGCCATCGCCGCCGTTTGGCTGCTGGCCCTTGTGGGCTATGCCACCATGTATATGCCCAAGTGGTTCAACTGGTATAAAGACACCTTCTGGCACGTCACCAGCCTCACAGAATTCGTGCGCTTCTTCCATTTCTTCCTCCTCGGCAATCTCTGCCACCGCCACTGGAACCGCATCTGCCGTCTGCTGGACTCCCCTTGGTTCTTCCCCCTCCTCGTTGTCGTCGCCTTCATCGGCTCTACCGACTACCTCCACTGGCACACCCTTCGCCTGCACTGGGCCAACCTCCCTCGCACCCTCGCCATGTATTCTTTGGTCCTGATGTGCGTGGCTTTCTTCCGCTGCTATGAGAATTGGTTCACCCGTGAACGCGTGGTCGGTCGCACCCTGCAATACGTCGGTGTCCGCACCCTCGACGTCTACCTCCTCCACTACTTCTTCCTTCCCCACCTGCCTGCCGTAGGAGCCTGGTTCAAGGCCAATCCCCATAACTTCGCCCTCGAAGGAACCGCCGCCCTCATCGTCGCCCTTCTCGTCGTAGCCTTCTCTCTCCTCACCAGCAACATTCTCCGCGTCAGTCCCTTCCTCAAGAAGTGGCTCTTCGGCAGGTGAGGCGCCCTACGTATATATGTAACGCACCACACATATATACGTAACGCCCGGGACATATATACGTAACGCCCGGGACATATATACGTAAAGGCCGAGACATATATACGTCCCGGACCTCACGTCCTGTCCCCCTCATGCATGTGGTTGGGTCGCATAGCGACCGAATACTGGATCTTCTTCATGGTTTTCGGGTGTTTAAGATTAATAAAAGGGTTAATTTTCACTAAGCAAAGAGCTCTTTGTCATCGGGCGGGGCTCGTCAAGCGTCCATCTCAAATCTCAAATGTCAATCCGGCTTCGCGCGAGCCCCGCTCGGCGCCATGCGACGCTTCACGCTTGAAGAATTTTCAATTATCAATTATCAATTTTCAACTTTCGTGGGTTTCCCTCTCACTTTGACGGTGCAAAGATACAAAGTATCTTTGAATCCACCAAATTTCTCTTCCACTTTTTTCATTTTTCTTTGGATTTTTCGTCATTATTATCGTTTCCCACATCGATATTAACGAAAATCACGATAATTATGTGCATTACGATAATTCGTGTCCATGATTCATGCCCATTGATGTGCCCATTCATGGTCGTCGTGTGAAAAGTTGCTGGTCAAAGTGGTCATGGTCAAAATGGTCAAAATCGATTTCTGGTTGTCAAAATCCGGCACTATATAATAAATATTATATATTTATATATAGTGAGCAAAATGACCGCATCCGAAAATGAAAATGACCATTTTGACCTTGACCACTTTGACCACTTTTCATGTCGTGTCAGGGTTAACTGCGTAATGCACACACCCGCTCATCGTATTTTGTCTGCTAATTCAGAGACTTCGCCATTTTGGCTGTTTTCAACCGCCAAATTACAGCTATCTGCTAATCAGGAAGATAGAATTTTGCAATCAGTGATTGCAAAATTACAAACAGCTGATAGTCATTACGTTGAAAAATGGCGGATGCATCCGCCAAATTCGATGAGATATTAGACATTTGGATAAAAATAGTTAATATTAGCATTTTCCTTGCAGAAATAGAACATTATGTCGCAATAAAACTGTATCTTTGCAAGCAATAAAGCCCGAAACTATATGATTTCAATTGCGCATAGAATAGAACTGAAACCGAACAACAAGCAGAAGACATATTTCCGCAAGGCTTTCGGCTGTGCGCGATTGGCATATAACTGGGGACTGGCAGAATGGAAACGGATGTATGAGGCTGGCGAGAAGCCGAGCGGCAGGGAAATCCGAAAGCGGTTCAATGCTATCAAGAAGGAGCAGTTCCCGTTTGTTTATGAGGTTACAAAGTGTGCTACGGAGCAACCTTTTGATTATTTGCAGAAGGCGTTTGACAATTTCTTTAGGGATTTGAAGAAAGGAAAGGTTTCCTATCCGCAGTTCAAGAAGAAGCGCGACAACGAAGGAAGTTTCTATATTCAGGCAGACAAAATCAGGCTGTCGGAAACGAACAAGAATTCAAAAGCTTTTAGCAAGCTGACCCACAATGAGAGGGGAAAGCATCAATATATCTGCATGCCAAACATGCATGGTGGCTGGGTGAAGATGGCCGAGCACATCCGCTTCAACTATGCCAAGATAAATAATGTATGCATTTCACAAAGTGGCGACAAGTTCTACGCTTCGTTCAGTTTGGAGATTACAGAAGAAGAATATAAAAGAACGCATCCAAATGTGGCCTTAGTTGATGCCAACAGGAAAGTGGGCGTTGACATGGGCATCAAGTCGGCACTGATACTCTCAGACGGCATTGCCATCGAGAACCCCAAGCCATTGAATAAGAATCAGAGAAAAATAACGAGACTCAGCAGACAGCTCAGCAAGCGCGTTCATCCGAGAACCAAAGAGGAACGGCTGAAGGGCTTCAGGAAGTCGAACAATTATATGAAACTGTCTGAGCGGCTGGCTCATGCACAAGGTCGCGTGGCGAACATCAGACGTGACTTCTTGCATAAGGTCACCACGATTCTGACCACACACTATGGCGAGATTGCCATTGAAGACCTGAACGTGAAGGGCATGGTCAAGAACCACCGACTGGCTCAGGCCGTCAACGATGTTTCGTTTGGCGAACTGCGCAGACAGATAGAGTATAAAGCCGAAACGAACGGCGTGAAAGTCACAAAGGCCGACCGATACTTTGCAAGCAGCAAGACATGTTCGGTTTGCGGAGAGAAGAAGGAAGATTTGACCCTCCGCGACCGCACCTATCGTTGCCCGCATTGCGGAGCTGTCATCGACCGCGACCTGAACGCCAGCCTGAATCTGCTGGGACTATTAGTGAATCACAAAATAGGGACGGATTATCCCGAATCTACGCCTGCGGACTTGACGGCTCTGCTCTCCCGTTTCTCTGTGAATGGGATTGCAACCAGCAAGGTTGAAACAGGAAAACAACGTAAGTCTATTGTATATGCATAGATTTTGTAAGGTTGTTACATCCGAGTCTCGCACCATCGCCAGTAAGGTAATTTGTAAGGTCAATACTAATAATTTCAAATGGTGAAAAGTTCGAAACAAAAAGATTGGCAAAAGTATAGCGAACGTTTTGCACTGAGCATCTTAACTGATGAGCTAAAGATTCCTGATGAAAGTATTATGGAATCTGAAAGCCCTGACTTCATATTCAATTATGAAGGAAAACAGATTGGAGCGGAGGTTGTGGAATACCACAGAAATCCTAAGGAAACTGAAGCACGCAAAGCTTATCAGAAATCAATTGATAATTACAAAGGCAAAAAAGGAAAACTTACGAGCATTACAGTCTTTGATGAAAATATCACGACCTACAATAGGAAACAGAGTGAGAAACAATTGTCTGAGGAGATAGACAATCTCCTGAAAGATGAATTCTATGATGCACAACTCGTGCAATCCGCAGACGAGTGGGATTTTGATTCTGATAGTGAATTGCCTATAAGTGTTTGTAGAATTGGAGTTTGCCAAGATGTAAATCCTGATATCCTGGAACAAACAATCAAGAAAAAAGAGAAGAAACTGATTGTATACAAAGAAAAGCATAAAGACATAGACGAATTCTGGCTAATTGTTTATGTAAATATGCACGAATATGATTATTTCAAGAAAATGGAGCCCCCAATGATTAGCACATCCTATATCAGGATTTATCTAACTCATATAGCAGATGGGGCGTTAAGGATTAAGTAGTCTGGTCTATCAGCCGCTGTTAAAGCTTTATGTGATGTTATGCTTCGTTCTTACCCCAACGCCTGTATCTCATTCCAATAGAAGAATGCTTCTGGGTGGGTCTTCTTTAACTTGTTGAGCTTGGTAGGAATTGGACTCTGAAGAACTTGAGCGGACAGGTCGCTTAATTTGTCTGTGGAATAATGGCGTATCTCGACAGCGCCTTTCTCTATGAGTTTGCTGAGGTAGGCCACCTTTGATGCATTCACGATGGCAGAGTCAAGGGTGTATCTCTCGCTGTGGATGAAGTTGGCTATGCGACTGATGCCATCCTGCAGAAGCTTGAATTCATCGGGATTCTCCATGCCTCGCAAACAGATGCATAGGGCGGTCTGATAGATGTCAGAAAGCACCTGCTGGATATCGTCGGACTGCAGGTGGCGGTATTGCAACTCTATCGCGGCAAACTTCATGAATGTTTGTCGGGTGATGGATAGGTCGTTGGTGATGTCGAATAGGGAGGCTACATCGAAGAGCTGCTTGATGATTTCCATCGAACAGGCCTTTTTGTCTTTGAAAAATGGAATACCTGTAGTATGTGGCGCAAAAGCGGTTAACTTGTCGCCCAATAGGTCTTCGTGGCTCGGTAGGTTTACCGCAACGAGAGGCTCGTCTGTGATGAGCAACGGACTTTGTATGGGCAAAGACACTACCTTTGAATAGTGCGTTTCCTCGAAGAGTACGTCGAGCAGAATCTTGTCTTGTCCGCCATTGCCTGGGTAGCTCACTTCGTAGTAGAACTTGGCGTGCTGTTTGGGAACATCGGTACGCGAAATACGTTCTACAAGCTCCACCTTGCCAAAACCATATTCTTCGGCATACAGACTGAGATAGTTCTCAATAGCGGTTCCAGGAGGACAGATGATGTCAATGTCTATAGACAGACGTTTGCTGGTGTTCAAGTGAAGCATAAGCGAACTGCCTCCTTTGAAGAGGAAAGGGCAGCCAGAACGCGCCAGCGCTTCGAGCAAAGAGAAGGCGCGGATAGTCTTTTCAACCAGAGCTTTATCGCGAATGCCCATACGCTGGGCGGTTTCTGTAATCCATTCAAGGGATCTGCTTTGAGGGTTAATCATTATCTATTGAGTTTATGATTTCTACTACTTTATCTTTGCGGTTGCGGCGCGAGGCATAGCGCAGCAGTTTGCTCATGTTGACGTTGTTGCGCTCGCGTGCAAATTCGTATATGTTATATGTCTCTGAGCCACTGGCAAAGAACAGTTCGTTGTCGCCAACAAGATCCACCAGAATCTTCTCAATACGAGGTACCACACATCCATCTGCTATTGTGAGTGGTGACTGGCCTATCAGCTGACGGACCACGATGGCGTTTGTGCCAAAAAGATAGCGGTTGCACTCTTCTAACGATGGCGTCATCAGCACATTTCTGCCCAAATTCATGCCCTGTAAGGCGTTGAATACGGATTCTACACCCACTTTTTCTACATCAACAAAAACATAGTCGATGATGGGAATGTGAATCATAAATGAGGCCAGCATCCGCGGACTCCATATACAAAAATCGAGAAATGGGAATTTCTGCTTAAGCTGTCGGAATAAGTACTTTTCATCTTCAGAGGGATGGTAGGTGTATTCCGGCAGTACATTCTCTGCCAATGTATATATGCCGCGCTCCTTGCGGAGAATAACGCCAGAGGAAAGAAGACGACTCAACTGAAGGTCAACAGCCCGCTTATTTATTTCTGGCTGCTGGCCGGCAATGTCAGCAAGAAGGTCTTTCCGTAGGAAAGTTCCATGCTTCTTGGCTGCATAGTTTAATATGGTTTCTGTTGCCGTCATCATCGTAAAAATCGCCGCAAAAGTACATCTTTTTTGTCAAACTTCCAAATATTTTGCCAAAAATGATGTATTTTATAGTGTTTTAGCGAACGAATCACGGTTCTATGCTCCACGTTGAACTCGAGTAGCTGACATCACGAACCATCGTTCAGCCTAACGGCGGAACACGTGAAGTACCTTGTCACCAACTCACCAAGACCGAGTGCTGGTGAGGCGTCTATAGGGTAATATGACTCGCTTCCACGGTGTGGCCGAGGAAGACGGCGGCTGCAGAGGAGAAGGGCTCAGGGTTGTCGGTAGTGAGGAATCGGGCAGTAGCCTGACGGCTGAGCCGGCCGTCTATGGCAGGATGGCGCTGCAGGTAATCGACAAGGCTGCGGGCCACATATTCGCCCTGGGAAATGAGTTGTATATGCGCGGGCGTGCAGGCGCGAACCTTATTATATAGTAGGGGGAAATGGGTGCAGCCGAGGATGATGGTATCAATTTGGGGATCGCGCTGGAGCAGGCGCTGGATATCGCGATGGACAAAGTAGTCGGCACCTGGGGTATCGAACTCATAGTTCTCGACGAGAGGAACCCACATAGGACAAGCCTGGGAGGTGACAATGATATCGGGGTGGAGCTTAGCAATCTCAAGCTCGTAGGTACGGCTGCTAACAGTGCCGGGGGTGGCAACAATACCAACGTGGCGCGTGTGAGTCAACTGCCCCACGACTTCAGCGGTAGGACGAATGACACCCAAAATGCGGCGCGAAGGCAGGTGAGAGGAGGCTTCGCGAGAACCCTCCATCGTTTCTGGAGGGAAGAGGAGAGGGAGGTCGCGCTGCTGGATTGTACGCAGTGCCTTGGCAGAAGCGGTATTGCAGGCAAGAATGATAAGCGGGCAGCCCATATCAAAAAGACGGCGCACAGCTTGGAGCGTGAATTCATAAACACGTTCGAAGCTGCGCGTTCCGTAGGGGGCACGTGCATTATCGCCCAAGTAGAGGTAATCGTACTGGGGCATCAGACGACGAATCTCGCGCAGGACGGTGAGTCCGCCGTAGCCGCTGTCAAAGACACCGATAGGGCTCATGGTTCCGCGGGCTCAGGGGCCTGGGGAGGATCTAGCTTTTGGAGTACTGGCTGGGTGATATTCACTCCCACCTGAGGATGAACGAAGGGCAGGGAGTTGCCGTCAGTATTGAGGACAAAGATGAGTCCGAGGTCTGCACCCACGGCCTTCACGGCCTCGTCGAGACGAGCATTGACAGGTGCCATAAGCTCGGCCTCAGCCTGTGCCAACAGCCGCTGTGTCTCACGACGGAAATTGATGCTCTTGTCCATGAGATCCTGAAGCTCGGCCTGTCGTTTCTGGAGGATGGAAGGCGGGAAATCCTTCTGTCCCTGTAGGAACTCGGCGAACTTGAGCTGGAACTCTTCTTCAGAGCGAGCGGTCTCAGCATCATAGCGCGCCTTGAGGGCAGCAAAGTCCTCTTGTGCCTTCTTGTAGTCTGGCATTTGCTGGAGAACTTCCTTGTAGCTGAGGTAGCCGAATTGTGGCACGCGCACCTCCTGTGCACTCACTCCCACGAAGGGAAGGAATGCAAGGAGTAGTGCGGCCAATAGTGTTTTCAGATGAAAATGCATAGTTAACGAGTTAATGTGTGAACCTGTTAACGTTTGAACGGATGAATTGTTTACGTGTTAACGTATCAAATGCCCAGCGTTCTCTTAATATCAGCAGATACGTCGGTGCTGAGTTTGGTGTTGATGAAGGGTACGGCACCGCCAGTGTCCATAATGTAAATGTAATTACCTTCTTCGCCAACCTTCTTCACAGCCTCGAGGAGCTTGTCCTGAATGGCCTGGAGTTTCTCCATCTGTGCTTTCTGGAAAGCATTTGCGTTGTCCTGACGGCTCTGCATATAACGCTGGTAGAGATCATTGAGTTCCTGCTCGCGACGTGCGCGCACATTCTCAAGAAGGTTTGCAGCCTCCTTCTGGTACTCTTCCTGTTTCTTGGTGAGCTCTTCTTCCATGCGCTTCTGGTCGTCCTCATACTGCTTGGCGAGGGTCTGGAGTTCAGTGCGCATAGTAGCGGTTTCGGGCATAGCTTCCATGATTTCCTGAGCGTTGAAATGTCCGAACTTCTGGGCTGAAATAGCGAGGGGAGCGAGCAGCATAATTGCTGCGAAAAGAATCTTTTTCATTGTTGTTTGTTGGATGTTGTTTAAGTTATTGTTTTTTGTATGATTGAACGAATGGGGTTAATAGGAATTACTGACCATATCCCATTTTTTGGAGAACATCGGCAGAGATGTCAATTTTTGGAGACGCAAAGATGATGCCTGCATCACTGGCACGGTCTAAGACAAGGCTGTAGCCCTTGGATTCGCAGATGTCCTTCACCGCGGTGTAGATTTCATCGTTGATGGGTGTCATCAGGCTCTCGCGCTTCTTGAAGAGTTCGCCTTGGGGGCCAAAGTACTTTTTCTTCAGCTCTGCAGCTTCCTTCTCCTTGGCAACAATAGCGCTCTCACGCTCTGTCTTCTGTTCGGCGCTGAGAAATACGGCCTCGGACTGATAGGTCTTGTAGAGTTGCTGAGCCTCGGCATTGAGGGCCTCAACCTCTGCCTGCCACTTGCGAGAGATTTGGTTGAGCTGCTCGGTAGCGCGCTCGTAGGCGGGGATGTTCTTCAAAATGTATTCCATGTCTATCAGCACAAATTTCTGTGCAGAAACGGAATTACTGGCACTAAAAGCACATACTGCCAGCAGCATAATCAATAGTCTTTTCATATTCATTTCATTTTATCGATTTTCAACTATCTACTTTAAAACTCTTGACCCAAAATGAAGTGGAACTGGCTGCCGCCGTAGCTCTTGCTGCCGAAGACCTTGTCGAAACCATAGGCCCAGTCAATACCGAGCAGGCCGACCATGGGCAGGAAGATACGAACGCCGACACCGGCCGAGCGCTTCATGTCGAGGGGATTGAAGTCCTTGATATCATTCCAGGCATTACCGCCCTCGACGAAAGCGAGGCCGTAGATATTCGTGGAGTTACCAAGTATGAAAGGATAACGCAGCTCCAGGGTGAAGCGGTCGTAGGCATAACCTGTGTAGCCGCGCGGGGTGAGCGAACCATTATCATAACCACGCAGACCTATCGTCTCAGTGGCGTAGTTGTAGCTGTAGCCGCTCATGCCGTCACCTCCGACATAGAAGGTCTCAAAGGGCGAACGTTTGTCCTTGTTGAAGCTGCCGAGGAGACCGAACTCCACGCGAGTCATCAGCACAGGACACTTCACGGCCTGGGTCAGGGCGGTGAAGGTACGCGCCTTGAACTTCCACTTATGGTACTCGATGAACTTGTACTTCTCCTGCAGTTCATCCATATAATGGCTGGAGTTGGGATTCGTGCCAAGACCGGAGTAGTCGCGACCGTCGAAGAGGGAGTACGGAGGAGTGATGCCCAGGGAGAACATAATCTCGGAACCCGTACGCGGATAAATGGGGCTGCTGATGCTACTGCGCGAGAACGTCAGGTTGAGGCTGATATTGTTACAGTGACCATTGGTGATCATGAAGTACTCCCAGTCCTTAAGGCTATAACGTGTGTAGCTGAGGTCAGCAGAGAAGGTGAAGTAGTCATCTGGCCATGTGAGGCGCTTACCCCAACCGAGCGAGAAGCCGTAGATCTTCACGTACTTGTCAGGGTCATAGAAGTTCTCGTAGTAGTTGCCGTAGCTGGAGCCGTAACCATAGAGGTAGTTGTAGTACGAATTGTAGTACGAACTGTTGTAGTATTGGTCGCTGACGTCAGTCTGCTTGGAGAAGAACGCCGAGAAGGAGAGTGAGTTGGGTCGCTTGCCTCCGAACCACGGGTTGAGGTAGTTGATGGAGTAGGCCTGATAGTATCGGCCGTTGGTCTGGCCGTTGATGCTGAAGGTCTCGCCGTTACCCTGCGGGAGGATACCTCGCCGGATGCCATCTTTTTTAAAGAGGTTAGCCAGTGAGAAGTTGCTGAACTTCAGACCAATCTTTCCAATGACGCCCGTCTGGCCGTAACCGAGGGAGAATTCAATCTGGTCGTTGCTCTTCGGCGTGAGGTTCCAGGTGAGGTCCACCGTTCCGTTATCCGGGTCGGGATCCAGTTTGTAGTCGATGTTTTCTGGGTCGAAATGTCCCATGCTGGCAATTTCACGATAGGAACGTTCCAGCGACTCCTTGGAGAAGAGGTCACCAGGCTTGTTACGCAGTTCACGACGCACCACGTTCTCGAAGACGCGGTCGTTACCATTGATCTTCACGTGGCTGATGTAGGCCTGCTGATTCTCCTCGATACGCATTTCGAGGTCCACGCTGTCGCCGACGATGTTCACCTCCACGGGGTCGAGCTGATAAAAGAGGTAACCGTTGTTATAATAGAGGTTGCCGATGGCGTCGTCGTCCTGACTGAGGCGTTTCTTCAGGTGGGTCTGGTCATAGACGTCGCCTTTCTTCATACGCAGTTTGTCGTTGAGGTAGGAGGTGGGATAGAGGGTATTGCCCACCCACTCAATATTACGGACATAGTATTTCTGGCCTTCCTCCACCTGGATGATGATATCCACGGAACTCTCGTCGTGAGCCTTCACGCTGTCATAGACGATTCGTGCGTCGCGGTAGCCCAGCTCGTTGTACTTCTCGATGAGCCGGTCTTTGTCCTCATTCCATCTCTTCTCGATGAACTTCTTGGAACGGAACCAGCTGCTTATCTTTCCGCGCTCGTGGGTCTTCTTGAAGGCACCATTGACGAACAGTGTACCCTTAATCTTCTTGATGGGCAACGCCTCGTTGCCGAGAACGGTGATGGAGTTCACCTTCACCTTGTCTTTCTTGTCAACATTCACATCAATGATGACCTTACCGGGTTCGCTGACATCATCGCGCTGAACGAACTCCATTTCGGCATTCTTGTAGCCCTTGTCGTCGAAATACTTCTTACCCCAGATGCGGGCTCGCTGCAGGGAGGTTGGCATGAGCTGCATTCCCTTCACCAGTCCGAGCTTTGTCTCCAGTTCCTCGCGCTCGCTCTTCTTGACACCGTTGATATTGATTTGCGAGATCTGCGGACGCGAAGCAAGGACGATATGGAGATAGATGCTATCGCCCACAATACTGTCGGCTTTAATGGCCACATTACTGAAGAGACCGTTCTTCCAGTAGCGCTGCACGGCACGTGTAATCTCCTCGCCAGGAACGGTGATACGCTGACCTTTGGTCAGACCTGAGAGGCCGATGAGCACAAAGTCATCGTAGGTCTTCACACCTTCCACCGTGATATTTCCGATATAATATTTCTGAGGCGTGCGCTGATAATCAATTACAGGATCCACCACGCGTTCCTCATATTGGGCATAAAGCCTGCCCCCCGACATCCAAAGGCATATCAGGGCAATCAGGCAGTTTCGTATAATGGTTCTATTCAACATCTTTAGAACTTTCAATTTTCAATTCTCATTTTTCACCTGCTCACTGGTTTTTCCGAAACGTCGCTCACGGCTCTGGAAATCGGCAATGGCGAGGTGCAGGGCCTCTTCATCAAAATCTGGCCAATAGGTGTCGCAGAAGTAGAGCTCAGAATAGGCAATCTGCCAGAGCAGGTAGTTGCTGACGCGCTGCTCCCCGCCCGTGCGGATGAGCAGTTCGGGATCTGGCATAAAGCTGGTCTGTAGGTAGCGCGCTACCATTTCCTCGTCTATATCCCACTCCGTCTTGCTGCTATTGCAGGGGGCTTGCATATCCACATAAATCTGGCGGCAGGCATCTGCAATCTCCCAGCGGGAGGAGTAGCTGAGAGCCACGACCATGGTCATCTTGTCGTTTTCTGAGGTATTGTGCTCCACCTCTTCCAAGCGCTTGAGCACGTCCTTCGGCAGTCGGTAACGGTCTCCGATAGCGCGGAAGCGGACGTTGTTCTTCTGGAAGATCTCCTCTTCGAGGTTCTTGAGGAACAAATCCATCAACGCACTGACTTCCTCGGCCGGACGGTTCCAGTTCTCCGTGGAGAAGGTGTAGAGCGTCAGGAATTTAACACCCAGACGCGTACATTCCTCCGTGATGCGCTTCACGGTTTCCACACCCTGAACGTGACCTGCCGTGCGAGGCAGCCCTTTCTGCTTGGCCCAACGTCCATTGCCGTCCATGATGATAGCAATGTGCTGAGGTATTCGCGACATATCTATTTCCATACGATAGAATTCAATTATTACATTTTCTGTATTTCGGCGAGATGTCATACGTCACATAGACGAAGAGCATCTGGTAGCAGTCTTTGTTCTTGAACATTCCGCTCTCTATTCCGAGCGGGTCGCTGAGTTTGACGACGCCGGAAGGGTCGTCGAGATGGTCGGAAGTAGTGAAGCGGAAGCCCCACTCCATTCCAATGTTCAGGCGGGGCCTCAGCTTGTACTTGAAACCTACGCCCACCGGGATATTCATTCCGGCAGCGACTTTGGCACCACCGCCGAAGCCCATGGTAAAGCCAACACCTGCCATCATGTAAGGAGTCCAGCGCGACAGTCCCTTATAGCTCTCTCCCAGGCCGTAGCCGAGGAAGTTGAATTCAAATTGTGCACCTACATCCACCAGATTACGGCTGAAGCGCAGCACCGAGGTTGCCGTGCCGCCTTCTGCTGTGCGGCTCAGGGGATCCGTGGGAATGAATACCCCCTCGGTATTACCGCTGATGTGACCCATTGCGGCATTGGCCTTCACGACCATTCGAGGGTTAATATTCCTTCGCCAGAGGACGGTTCCCATCATTCCTGGATGCGTCATGAATCCCCCGCCGGCATCACCGAGGTAGCTGCTGATACCTAAGCCACCACCTATCTCCTGCTGGTATTCCAGCAGTTCGCCGTCCTGCGCCCACGCCGGGTTCAAGGCGAGGCAGAAGAGGAGTATCGTGAAGAGGCGTCTCATTCGCGGGTAATCATTAAATTATTCGCCGTAGCTGTTCAGGCGGGCACGCCACACCTGGCTGCCGGCAACGATCCAAATATACTCACCTTCCGTGGCAGCTGCCACAGCACCAGTAGTGCCCTGAGCCTGCGTGGGGGGCACGAAGTGCTCGTCTTCCAGCCAGGTGATGCCATTGTCAAAGCTGACATAAGCTTTGGAGAGAGCCGTCGTGGCGTCAGACTTCAGGCGTTTGCCGCCGACAGCGAAGAGACATTTATTGTACACGAAGATATCCAGATGCTCACAGGCAGGCAACAGGTAGTTGTTGTCGCCGGCTTGGGCAAAGAGAACCCATCCTTCATTGCTGTTCTCCAGCAGGTTCCACACACTGAGGGGTGCGGCGCCATCCGTCACGTTATCCGCCATGATGACCCGGTGGTTGCCATTGTCCTGCTGATAGGCGAGAGCTGCATAGGGCAGTCCCGTGAAGCCTCCGCTCTCCACGCTCATCGGCATCCAGATCTGACCATCGATGGAGCGGGCCATAGCCAGAACACCTGCCGTGCCGGAGATACTGGCATAAAGGGCTGTCTCGCTGGCGGCCACCAGCCGGATGAGCTGCGTGCCGTCAGTAACTGTGACCTGTTCCCATGTAATGGCGTCGGCAGAAGCATAAAGCGACTGGTTGCACGACATCCAGAACTTACCGTCGAAATACTGAGTGCTGCCAACGACAGGCGCCGTACCCAACCCCGTACACTCCTGCTCGGTCCACTCGACAGGAATAGAGGCAGTTCCCTTGGAGACATAAACCTTGCCCGTAGAGCCCTCGCTGGTAAGCACCAGGGGCTTATGGTCTACAAACAGCAACTGGCACTTGTCCAGGGTTCCGTTGGTAGAACGGACATCCGTCATGCGGCTCCAAGTGTAATCCTCAGAACGCGCCTGACGCACGTTTACCTTTAATTTATAATCGCGGTAATTCTCGCCGTCGGGTGCCGTTACCCGGAACATCAGAGGACGGGAGAAATCGATGCTGTCGGATTCCGAGAACTTCGTCCACTCCGTAGCATCGGAGGAGGTGGCATAACTGATGGTGCCATAACCGGTGATTGTGGCCAGTACGGCACTCACGTTCGTATACTGCGGCAGGGAGTCGCGGTTGGTGATGATCTGTTGGCGCTGGTCAATGAGCATCCGGTAGGACGAACCGTAGAACGAGAGCTGATAGGTGCTGTCGTTGCCATAGATGTCCGTCGTGTGAACGGTGCGTGTCAGTTGTCCGAGCACAAAAGAACTTATATAGCATTTGTCGCTATAGGTCACTTCCTCGTCGCTCTTGGAAGAGCACGAGAGGAGGACGAGACCGGCGAGCAGCAGGGCTGCAAACTCAAAAATGGGTTTCTTCATCAATCGTTGTTTTTGAAAACGGACGCAAAAGTACTGCTTTTCTTCTTGCGCGCGAAATATTAGCAAACGAAAAACGCTGCAAAAGCTTCTTTATTAGGCAAAATTAACGTGAATGGGCCGCCCTTTAGGGTCTATTTTGATTTCAGGGGCCTTAATTCCGTCACCTAACACGATTTCCGACTGCTCTATAAACACCTCATCCCAGAGGTCTGCATCCAGGAATGACTGCAACGTCTGGGCACCGCCTTCGACCAAAACGGATTGCACTTCCACATCCCACAGCCTTCCATCCGTCAGATGCGTACACGCCACCTCCTGAAGGGGGACGGAAAGGGCACCTGCCGACCTGTTTGTCAGCACCAACCTCTCCGGATTCCTGCCTGGCCACAAACGCGTCGTCAGACTGGGGGCATCTAGCTCCCAGGTACGTCTTCCGACCAAGATGGCCTGATGCAGCGCACGCAGGCGGTGCACCAGCGTTTGCGTCCACGCATTTGAGAAGCGGACAGGCTCACCGTCAGCACGGCTGCCCCTACGGCGGTCGATGAATCCGTCGGCACTCTGCGCCCACTTCAGGGTGATATACGGGCGATGCAACATGTGGAAAGTGAAGAACTTACGGTTCAGCCACCGGCATTCCTCCTCCAACACTCCCACGACCACTTCCGCACCAGCCTCCCTCAGCCGCCGGATACCTCGACCCGCAACCTTCTCATTCGGATCCTCGCAGCCCACGACGACCCTACGGAACCCTTTCTCCACCAACAGTTCCGCACAGGGAGGTGTCTTGCCCCAATGGGAACAGGGCTCCAGGCTCACGTAGATCGTGGCGTCCTTCAGCAGGGGCTCGTCCGCTGGGCGCACACTGCGCACCGCATTCACTTCGGCATGCGGCCCACCGTACTTTCTGTGCCAACCTTCTCCTATGATGCGGCCGTCGTGTACGATGACAGCGCCGACCATGGGATTCGGAGCCGTCGACAGTTCGCCGTGGCGCGCCAATTGCAGGGCACGAGCCATATATCTCTCGTCTTCAGTCATAGAATTCAACGTCTTAACTTCCTATTTTCAATTTTTTAACTCTCAACACTCCATTTTCATTGCTCAAATGCCTACCTTTGCACCATGAATTATCGCGAACTCATCCAGCAACTCACGCCACAAACCGGTGCAGGCGAGGCTCAGGCCATCGTCCGCTGTGTGATGGAAGAGCGCTTCGGACTCACCCAAACGGATCTTTTGCTCGGCAAAGATACAACATTATCCGCAGACGACCGCACAGAATTCGAAAAAATTGCATCCCGACTGCTCTCTGGGGAGCCAGTTCAGTATATTTTAGGCTTCGCTGACTTCTGCGGCCACCATTTTCAGGTCACTCCCGACGTACTCATTCCACGTCCAGAGACGGAGGACCTGGTGCATGAAGCGACGTCCATCATTCGTCAGAAAAACGGCGACAATACGCTCGAAGACAGCCCAACTTCCCCCCAGCAGTCCGAAACTTCATCTCCAGTCCACATCCTCGACCTCTGCACAGGCAGTGGCTGTATCGCTACATCCCTTGCACTCGCCCTTCCAGAAGCTCATGTCGTAGGAGTAGATATCAGTGAGTCGGCCCTGGAAGTCGCCCGTCACAACGCCACCTCCCTCGGCGCCACCAATGTTGAATTTTTCCAACAAGACATCCTCCGACCTCTTCCATCTCCCCACTCAGCGCCATGCGACGCTCCACGCTTGAAAAATCTTTCAATTTCTCAATCTTCAAATTTCAATTCCCCAAATTTTCACCTTCTCACCGCCAACCCCCCTTACGTCCGCACCAGCGAGTCTTCAGAGATGTCGCCCACTGTCCTCGACCACGAGCCGCACCTCGCCCTCTTTGTGCCCGACGACGACCCCCTGCTCTTCTACCGCGCCATCGCCCGCATCGCCCGCAACACCCTCCTCCCCCACGGCCATTTCCTCCTCGAAATCAACACAGCCCTGCACGAAGAAACCCGACAACTATTTGCTGCTGCCGGGTTCCATAACCTTCAGATTATCAACGACCGCTACGACCGTCCCCGCATCCTTCGCGGAGAGGCTTAGGGCCTGCCATAACGGACTTACTTGGTTAGAGTCAGGGTGAAAGGAGTCTTCTTGTCGAAGGTGCCATGAAGCTGTTTTCTGTCGGCCGACAAGCGCAAGGTATCCAGTTCACCATCGTCGTTCAGTATAACGAGATTTCCCTTGACCTCATAGGTAGCATTCATCGTAGAAGGAGCCACCGCTAATGCTGCTTTCATCGCCTTGCGTTTGAGCCAAGGGATACCTGCCGCCTTCAGCACATCGTCCGAGACCTTCATTTTCACTTTCATCGTGGCATTCTTCTCCGTAGTGAACTCCACGGTAATAGCCGTCGACATTCCCTTCCTCACGGCAATCATCATCTGCTGCGCTTCCTTGGCCTTCTCTTCCACCTCGGCCTTTTCGGCAGCTGTCAGCTGGCGTCCTTTTTTCTGTTCGGCTTTGACAAGTGCCGCGTGCTTGGCCGAATCCAGTTTCTGTTCCATATTCTCCATTGCCTCATCCATCAGGGAGGCAATGATGTTTGCATTATAATATTTTCGTCCGGCCAGACTCTGTGCCTGAACATCCAGGGCAGTCATCACGATGACTGCAACCAGCAGTAGAATCTTCTTCATTGTCTTGTAAGGATAAGGGTTGTTAAAGGAGTTTTTTGAAACATGCGATTTTTTAATTCCATATCCCCCGCCTCAGCCGAAACTGTGCGGGGGATGTTCTGTGGAATATTGTCTTCAGTACCCCGAGCCGGGGTCGAACCGGCACGGGTTTCCCCACTGGTGTTTGAGACCAGCGCGTCTACCGATTCCGCCATCGGGGCTCGTTAAGACGCGGCAAAGGTACGACAAATTCGTCATTCTACAGCACATTCTTGCCAAAAAATGTTGAAATCATTAAAAAATATTGCTTTTTTTAAAGAAAAACGCGGGAGTTTGTAATGTTAGTTGTATCTTTGCACCACCGAAACGGCTTTTATGCCTATGAAAACTTGTTAGAACCTAAGAACTGAATGAAGATGATCACTATCGGAATTATTGGGTTCGGACGCATGGGACGATGTTATCTCAAGGCAATACAGGCGGACGAACGATACCGAGTGACTTATATTTGTGACCCCGACGAGCGGTGTCGCAAACTGGCCCATGAACTGGCACCCGAGGCACGCATCGTGGCAGAGGAATCTGCCGTATTGGAAGATGCCGACGTACAGGTGGTGGTACTCTGCGCCCTCTGCGACGCCCGACCCGACCAGATAGAACGGGCACTGGCAGCCGGAAAACACGTTATCACCGAGAAACCTCTGGCAGACAACATCGAGCGCGAATGGCAATGTGTGGAGCTGGCCGAAGAGGCCGAGCGACGCGGGCTGTTCTGCACGGTCAACATGTATCTGCAGAACTCCTGGTACCACCATCTCATGCGCGACATGGCAGAGAGCGGCGAGATCGGCCAGCTCGCCATCATGCGCATCTGCCACATGACCCCCGGTCTGGCACCCGGCGAAGGACACGAAGCCGAAGGCCCCTCGTTCCACGACTGCGGCATGCACTATGTGGGACTGGCAGAATTCTTCACACATTCCGACTTCAAGACGTGGCACGCACAGGCACTGCGCATGTGGTCGTGGAAGGATCCCTGGTGGTTGCAGGCCCACGGAACGATGAAGAACGATGTCGTCTTCGATATCACCCAGGGGTTCGTTTATGGTCAGCTCTCCAAGGACCAGACCCACAACTCCTACGTGGAACTCATCGGCACGCAGGGCTTCTGCCGCATGACGCATGACTTCAAGACGGCAGTGGTGGAACTGCACGGAGTGACCCGTACAGAACGTATCGAACGCCCCCACGGCGGAAAGAATATTGATGTGCTGCTGAACGAGATGGCAGAGAGTATCCTCACGGGCAAGCGCCACAAGGACATGCCGAAGTTCCGCTGCTCCACCAAGGCCTCGGAGTACGCATGGCGCTTCCTCAACGACGCCTGGGAGCACGACATCCCCGCCATCGGCACCCTCGATGAACTCGAGCGCATCCGCGAGCGCCGCCGCACGATGACCGACGGCTACGGACTCCTGCCGCGCAACAACAAGAATGTATGAGCCCCATAGGGCCCATAGGTCCCATTGGTCCCATGAGTCCCATTGGTTTCATTAGCCTCAATACAACACCAAACAATAAACCCTAAACTTTAAACCCTAAAAACTCCCTCCTATGGCAGACCTCACAAGAAGAGATTTCCTCAAGCGCGGCTCCGCTGCGCTGGCGGGCATGATTGTTGCCCCCACCATTGTTCCCAGCACCGTACTGGGCGCAAAAGTCGGTAAGAAAGCACCCAGCGACAAGCTGAACATCCTCGGCGTTGGCGTTGGCGGACGCGGTGCTTCCGACATTGCAGAAATGGCAAAGACCGAGAACATCGTAGGACTTTGCGACTGCGACTGGAAGTACGCCAAGCACGTCCTCGACCGCTACCCCGACGCCAAGAAGTACAACGACTACCGTAAGATGTACGACGAGATGCTGCAGAGCGCCGACGCCGTCATGGTAGCTACCGCCGACCACACCCACGCCATCATCGCAGCCGACGCCATGGCTGCCGGCAAGCACGTGTACGTCGAGAAACCCATGACGCTGTATGCCTACGAGAGCCGTCTGCTCACCCGCATGGCCGCCAAATACAAGGTCGCCACGCAGCAGGGCAACCAAGGTGCCTCCAGCGCAGGCTCCCGTCAGGCCATCAACTGGCTGTGGAACGGCGAAATTGGTGAGGTGACGAAGATCGAAGCCTTCACCAACCGTCCCATCTGGCCGCAGGGCATGGCCACTCCCACCGAGGCACAGCCCATACCCAACACCATGAACTGGGATGCCTTCATCGGCCCCGCCCCCATGCGTCCCTACAACGAAGTCTACACACCCTGGAACTTCCGCGGCTGGTGGCCCTTCGGCTCCGGTGCCCTCGGCGATATGGCCAACCACATCCTCGCTGTCGCCTTCACGGGTCTGAAGCTCGGTTCCCCCACCGCCATTCTCGGCAGCTCCACGATGCTGATGCCCGACTCCTGCCCCAGCGCACAGAAGGTCACCTATCGCTTCCCCGCCCGCGACAACCTGCCCAAGCTGGGTCTCCCCGCTTGCGAACTCACCTGGTACGACGGCGGTCTGCGTCCTAACATCCCGTTCGAGATGCCCGAAGGCAAACACTTCGACGGCAATGGTGTCTGCATTTTCTACGGCACCAAGGACATCATGGTCGTCGGCACCTACGGCTACAACCCGTTCCTCGTCAGCGGTCGCAACCCCAAGGTTCCTGAGCTCTGCCGCATCGTCAAGGACGACAACCACCAGCAAGACTGGATCCGTGCCTGCAAGGAAAGTGCCGACAGCCGCATTCCCGCCAGCTCCGATTTCTCCATCAGTGGTCCCCTCAACGAGAACATCGTCATGGGTGTTGCTGCCGTACGCCTCCAGGAACTTGACCAGTGGCTGAAGTGGGACGGAGAGAAGATGCAGTTCACCAACATCTCTCCCGACGCCAAGATCCACGTCTCCAACGCCATCGAATTCTCCATCCACGACGGTCATCCCTCATTCAGCGCCGCCGACAAGGTGGAGATCAATGCCGCCGAGTACGCCGCACGACTCATCAAACCCGTCTATCAAAACGGATTCGTGCTGCCCGAGTTGCCGTAAAGAAAGACTCTCCCCCGCCCTCCCTGTAGGGAGGGAGCAGATTCATCTGTGGGGAGAGATTATAATAACTGTTAGATTGCAATATAATGAAAAAGAACATAGCTCTATTATTATTCACTCTGCTCCCCCTTTGCACATTGTCTGCAAAGGTAACTGCTCCCTCCCTAGCAGGGAGGGCGGGGGGAGAGTCCAAGTCTACTATCGTCTTATATTGTTCCCAGGGCTTCCAGGGTCCTGAGCTGTGGGACCGCCACGAGTTGCCCATCGACAAGAAGGGATTCATCACCATTTTCGACGGCAAGACCTTAGCAGGCTGGCGCGGCTACGGCAAGAACCACGTGCCCTCCAAGTGGAAAGTGCAGGACGGCGCCATCTTCTTCGACAGCAAGGCCAAAGGCGAGGGCGGCGACATCATCTTCGCCCACCAGTTCGGCCCCAACTTCGAATTCGAGATGGAGTGGAAGATTGCTGAGGGAGGCAACTCCGGCATCTTCTACCTCGCACGCGAAGTCGCCAACCAGGAAGGCGGAATCGAGCCCATCTACATCTCCGCCCCCGAGTGTCAGGTACTCGACAACGAACGCCATCCCGACGCCAAGCTCGGCAAGGACGGCAACCGCATGTCCAGCTCCCTCTACGACATGATTCCCGCCAAGCCCCAAAACGCCAAACCCGCGGGACAATGGAATAAAGTACGCATACGCGTGAACAACGGCCACGTGCAGCACTTCCAGAACGACGTCGAAGTCCTCAGCTATGACCTCTGGACACCCCAGTGGACAAAGCTCCTGCAGGAAAGCAAGTTCAGCGAGCAGGCATGGCCCACCGCCTTCGACCTCCTCAACAACTGCGGCGGCCCCGACCGCAAGGGATTCATCGGCATGCAGGATCATGGCGATAACGTCTGGTTTAGAAACATTAAGGTGAAAGAACTATAAAGACCCACCCCTCACCCTCCCTCAGAGGGAGGGAGTGGTTACCTGTCAAGAATCAGTATTAAAACATTAAGTTATTATGAAACAAACAGTAATTGGATTTATTTGTGCCCTCATCGGCGGCATCATAGGATTCTTCATTGGCAAGTGCGGTTGCGGCACCTGCCAGGCACCTGAAGGTGAAGCCGCAGGCGAGAGCCTTGTGGCCGTAGTCGCCGACGGGCCGAATATTGAATTGGCAGCCATGGCCGAAGACGCCGAAGGCAACATCTCCTTCCCCATCGATGACGAAGGATACTTCATCCTCTTCAACGGCAACGACCTCACAGGCTGGCGCGGCTACGGTATGGACGTGCCTCCCACCAGCTGGGAAGTCAGCGACGGCGCCATCCACCTCAAGGGCTCCGGCACCGGCGAGGCACAAGTAGAAGGCGGCGGCGACCTCATCTTCGCCCATAAGTTCCAGAACTTCGAGCTGCTGCTGGAGTACAAGATCTCCGAAGGCGGCAACAGCGGTATCTTCTACCTCGCACAGGAAGTCAAGGATGCCGAAGGCAAGGAATACCTGCCCATCTGGCAGTCCTGCTCCGAGTACCAGGTCCTCGACAACGCCAAACACCCCGATGCACAGCTCGGCATCGATGGCAACCGTCAGGCCGCATCCCTCTACGACATGATTCCCGCCAAGCCCCAGAACGCCAACCCCGCCGGCGAGTGGAACCAGGCCAAGATCATGGTCTATAAGGGCACCGTCGTCCACGGACAGAACGGCACCAACGTCCTCGAATATCACCTCTGGACACCCAAATGGACCCAGATGCTGCAGGACAGCAAGTTCCGCGAGGGCGGCGACTTCCCTTACGCCTTCAACCTCCTCAACAACATGGGTGGCGAGAACCACGAGGGCTACATCGGCCTCCAGGACCACGGCGACGACGTCTGGTACCGCAACATCCGCATCAAGATTCTGGAATAATACCATGCAGGACCTTTTTCCCGCTAAAAAATAATACACCATTCCTATTATCACAGCTCACCTGAGCAAGAAAAAGCCCCGCCAAGTTTCATAACTGGACGGGGCCTTTCAATTTTCAACCAAAACCACTCCTATTTTTCGAAAAATCCTTCCTCCACGTTAAGACGTCACGGCTTCCACGAAAGGACGTGAGCTTCAAGACGTATATACGTAAGCCTCTTCACGTATATACATAAACGCTCACACGTATATATGTCTCGGTCGGGACGTATATATGTGTTGGCCAATTCAACCATATATCTTGGACCAAACGACGGGACGTCCTGCCGGATTCGACGGGCGGTGTACGAAAAAAAAAACGATATTGATCATCATCAGCGATAGCAGAACCTATGGAAAATTAGGATTCTTTCCCAAAAATGACTTTCTTGCTCAAGATATTTGAAAAAAATAGTCATGCGGAAAGGTTTTTTTAGTTGAAAAAGCGTAATTTTGCCGCCGGAAGTATATAAAACTGCGCTTTTACATGACAGGAGCACATCTACTTGTGGTAGCCGTCATTATCGTGTCTAAAATAAAACAACATAAATAGTATAAAATGAAAAGTAACGTGACAAGACAATGGCTGGCGGCACTGATGGTGACGGCAGGCCTGCTGATGGCTCTGCCAGTGGTGGCACAGAATACGCCGAGTGAGCCAAAGGACATTGACGACTGGCAGGTGAACACGTCGTTCGGAGAGAATGGCGTCAACCTCACCCTCGACGGATACAGCCAGTGGGACGGACGTTCGAGGCAGAACTACACAGTCAACAGCAACGGCGACATTGAAATCCGCAACGCGGCGCAGTTGGCCCAATATACTTGGGACATGGCC